>OBNV01000020.1_pt1 | contig 15574 bp, 15 predicted proteins | sample 1498831 | NCBI WGS metagenome assembly OBNV01 (sample SAMEA3275640, study PRJEB22092) | marine metagenome | biome: ENVO:01000035; feature: ENVO:00002223; material: ENVO:00002042 | collected 2014-06-19T07:15:00+00 | depth 1 m | reverse complement strand
ATTTCAGTCGCGCCAGAACCACCGTTGCATCGTCACTGGCAGCAAACGCCGATAATGCGATTAGGGATGTGATCGCGGTCATTACCGTTTTCATTGAGAACCTCATGCCTGTTGGTCAAATTTGTACGCGAGATTATAAAGTCTTGGGGTTTTAAGCGCTACGAGTATTTTGGTTGGGGTTTGGAGGAAAACTGTGGCGAAAAACAATTACGTGTATACTTCGCCTCCGACGCGCCCGTAGCTCAGCTGGATAGAGCGCTGCCCTCCGGAGGCAGAAGTCAGAGGTTCGAATCCTCTCGGGCGCGCCAACTTTCATTTTTAAAGATCAGCCAGTTACACCACTCTGAGCCGCGACAAGTTCTTTTTTAGAACGACCATTGCCGGACTTCTGCTTCGGCTAAATTCTTTACATAAGGAGCAGATTGACAGCGACCTGTGACCAATAAAATCAGAGGTTTTCCTAGGTTTTAGACGAGGAAACAACGGATTGGGGCTCTGACTTGCTAGTCAGATTCCCAAAGGATACAAGAGTCGTCTACGGTATGAGAAATTCCCTAAAAAATCTGTCGATACACACGCCACTAATAGGAAGGCAGATGAAGCTCCATAAGAGTAGTTTGAGTCGCCAAATAACTGATCGAATCGCCGTCGACTAAAATGTCTTGGACTGCTTCGCCGGTTGCTGGGCCCGCCAATAAAAATCTTCCTGCTCCAGTTAATGCATCGCTGAGTACCAGACTGCCGTCCTCATATGAAATTAGTAATTCTGTGTCAGTAATCCAAAAAAAAGTTGAACAACGCCCACAATCGGCGCCACAACCCACTTCGACCGGCCTAGAGTCGAATCCTCCGTCTTCGTCGTTTATTCTCCAAATCACTACATTCTCTTCCGCGGCAGCAGCTATTTGGGTGCTACTCCTGTTCCATGCTACGTGTCGAACCTTCCGACCAAATCCGCCTAATCTGAAATCTTTACCACTTTCCAAATCCCAGATATGCAACTCTCGATCATGGGTCATTGAGCAAATAAACTGATTTGACGAACTCCAGAAGACATCGATATGTGACCCGGGCCACGATAGATTTCGAAACTCAAACGACCGCGTATCACAAATCACGACCTTACCTTGACTGCCTGCTGCGAGGAATTGACCACTGCTTGAGAATTCGACCCCAGAAAACGAACCACCGTCACCATGATGCTTCGCAACGACTGACATTTGATCATTACTGACGTCGAAAATAATCAATTCGCAGCCATCAGTAATTGCAGCGATTCCGCCTTTTCCCGAGATCGCAACATCGGTGGGCCAATTTTTTTCTGAAACAAAAACTTTCCTACGAACCGCCTTACTGTCTACCTTGAAAATGGAGGCGGTGCCGTCGGTTGCAAATGAAAGCAACTGCTCACTGCCTGCGGCTATGTGAAGCAATCCATGATCATGTAGATGATAAAAAGATCCTTTTCGGAAGTCCGATGCCAATTCCCAGGTATATATCCGACCATCTGCTAAACCAACGATTCCGTAATACCCTTTATCGCCTTCAACCTTTAGCAGGGAGGTTATCCGAACGGAAAAATCAAACACTTCGGGTTCTTGGGTGGTCCAGACTTTTTTTCCTTGATCAGTTGACGTCACTGGATCGTAATCTGACACGCTAGAAAGCCTTCTCGCAGAGCTTTGTGGTCTAAATTCCGACCTATAAACACCAATCTACTGACCCTTTCGGCACCCCAAACCTCCCCCCAGTCTGAATCCATAATCATATGAACACCTTGGAATATGTACCGCTTATCACTTGCTGCTATCTCCAGGATGCCTTTCGATCGAAAGATATCCTGGCCTTTGTCCCGCATCAAACTCCGCATCCATTCTGAAAATTTTCGTGGATCAATCGGCGTCCGAGTCGAGAGGGAGACGCTTCCAATAGAGGCGTCATGCTCATGTGCATTAGGATCCTCCTCCAGCAGCCCTGGCTCTTTTGCTAAAATATTTTCCAGCCTAAACGAACCTGCTCCGAGCAATAGCTCCAGCGACGCATCGCAGTAATCGGTTTTAAACACCTCAGCCGTCGGGTTAATTGCTTTAATACGACGGAGCACAGACTTATATTCGTCCGCAGAAACCTCTGACTTTTTATTCACAAGTATCTTATCCGCAAAAGCTACCTGCTCTAGGGCCTCATGCTGATCATCGACAGTGGATAAGAAGAACTTTGAGTCCACGACGGTTGTTATAGAATCGAGCTCAACCAGATCTTTAATATCGTCGTCAACGAAAAACGTTTGGATGACGGGTCCGGGATCAGCTAGACCTGTTGTTTCTATTAAAATGCCGTCGAACTCTCGTCCCGTCTTGAAAAGGTCGCAAATAATTCGGATTAGATCTCCTCGCACGTTGCAGCAAATGCAACCATTATTCATCTCAAACACTTCTTCGTCGGCGTCGACAACGAGATCGTTATCGACTCCGATTTCTCCAAACTCGTTCACGATCACAGCAAAGCGCCTGCCGTGGTCGTCTGACAGGATTCGGTTTAATAGCGTAGTCTTACCCGCCCCGAGGAACCCTGTCAGCACTGTTACTGGAGTCTTAGTATGATTTCCCGAACCCGTCGGCCCTTCCGCAGACATCATCAAGCCAAGCCAGCCATGGTCAAGGCTACGCCCTCAAGCTCCTCGAAAATAATAAACGCACCAACTCCAGCTAATGCCGCACCGATTAATTTAGGCCTAATCTCATCTAGAGAGTATCTGACTCTTCCCATACCGGCGCATACATACCCAGCAATCACTGAGAGCGCCAAAAGTGTTCCACCCAGTCCTAACAAGTAGCCACCTAATACTGCCACGCTTGTTGTCTCAACTCCAATCAATGCACCACTAAAGGCGATACCATGTAAACCGCCCGAAAGGCATATGGTCGCTAAAAGTGACCTGAAAGAAAGCTTTTTCGCCCATCCACTTGCTACACAAACCCCTAAGAGCAGTATAGATAGCATTACGCCTGGCTCCACAAAGGACCCGGCTAATCCGGCATAACCAGCGATCAAGCCCACCAGCGAACCGCCCGCGAACACCGCCGGCACAGTAAACCTTTTCCGACCAATAAACGCGAACGATACCAAGCCTACTAATATGATGAACGCTAGATGGTCGCTCCCCAATAACGGATGACCAATCCCCGACAAAACGCCGTGTCCGAATGTCTCCATTGGCATTCCGTTTAGCGGATGGTGGGCGGCCGCGGCACCGCTAAAACCAAGTGTGATTAAGCTAGCTAATATCTTCATTTCTCAGATCTCCAAGTTTTTAGAAAGTCTTATAGGGAAGAAATTTCCCAGTCATATTTACACGTACCCGGTCACCCTTCGGATCCGGTTCCCTGGTAATTTCCATATCGAAGTCAATCGCAGACATGATCCCGTCCCCAAACTCTTCCTCGATCAGTTCCTTCATCGCCCCTCCATGAACCAATACGATTTCATACAGCCGGTAGAGCAAGGGATCAGACGGAACAGCAGTAGGAAGTGATCCGCGATAGGGAATAGACATCAAGATTTGTTTTTCATTATCGGTCAAATCGAGATTCAGATAATCCGTTACCAACGCTACTTGAGCTGCATTCAAACTGATTTGTCCGAGCAGGGCTGACGTCGTCCACTCCTTCGACTGTCCTACTGCCCTGGCAATATCCGACCATTTCACTCCCTTGGCCCGTTTCGCCTCAACGATTTTGCGGGTAACTGATTCATGTTCATTAACCATTAATTGCTCCTATTTAGCTGGCTTGACAATCTTTGGCTTATTATTTGCCACCGACCGCAACGCATCTTTGAGGTTCGATTTGTTGACCAAGAAATCCATCAGATGATTTCTGATGGGATAATAATTTTCATGCTTATACAACGAACTTCGCGCTCGTGGCTTCTCAATAGTGTTTATTACAATTTCATGAACATAGGCCTGCGGCCCATTGGTCATAAGAATAATTCGGTCGGCCAGAAGAATAGCTTCATCAATGTCATGGGTAATCATAAAACACGTCTGATTAGTCTCCCTGCAAATCGTTACCAATTCATCTTGAAGGCTTCCGCGTGTCAGAGCATCCAGCGCCGAAAATGGTTCATCGAGTAGAAGTATTTTAGGTTCAATGGCAAATGCTCTGGCAATACCAACACGCTGCTTCATGCCGCCACTTAACTCAGACGGCTTTTTGTCAAGCGATGTGCCGAGATGCACAAGATCTAAAAACTTCCTGCTCTGGTCGAGCTGTTTCTTTTTAGACCATGCAGGCCATTTTGACTGTACAGCAAAGTTTACGTTTCCGATGGCTGTCATCCAGGGCATGAGAGCGTGGCTCTGAAATACCATCGCCCTATCTAACGAAGGACCCGAAATCTCTTTGTCATCAACCAATATTGACCCGTTGGTTGGCTCTTCTAAACCACCCAACATGTTGAGCAGAGTAGTCTTTCCGCATCCACTGTGACCTATCAGACAAACAAATTCACCGGCCTTGATGTCAAAATTCAGATTGTTGAAGACTTCGGTCTCGGTCTTAGATTCGCTTACAAACGTTTTACCTAAATTAATCGTCTCTATAACCGTCGTTCGCATTTGCTCTTCTGAAGGGACACCACTTTCAGTACCGTCGATTTTATGGGTCTGATTCACTGGTTACTCCGAATAAGAAACAATTGCCGCGCACTTTGCCAAAATCATGTCAAGACACATTCCGACCACGCCGATGAAAAAAATCGCAGATATAACCCCAGTTATCGAGAGGTTGTTCCACTCATTCCAAACGAAATATCCAATACCGGTCCCCCCTACCAACATTTCTGCAGCGACTATCACCAGCCAAGCTATCCCGATAGAAATCCGCATTCCAGTAACAATGGTGGGTGCCGCTGCTGGCAGAATTACACGTAGGGCCGTTCGGAGACTTCCTACCTCCAATGTTCGCGAAACATCCAACCATTCTCGTCTAACGCTCGCTACTCCGAATGTCGTATTGGTTAACATTGGCCAAATTGAGCAAATGAAAATCACGAAGACTGCGCTGGTATTCGAGTCTTTAATGGTATAAAGCGCCAAAGGCATCCACGCTAATGGTGATACAGGTTTCATCAGTTGGATGTAAGGGTTAAGCGCGCGTTGGGCAGTCTCAGACATCCCGATGAGAAACCCAAGGGGAATCGCAACAAGTGCCGCCAAGAAATAACCAGACAACACCCTAGCGATCGAATAGGCGAGCTGTATTCCGACGCCCTTATCATTTGGCCCAGCGTCATAGAACGGGTTGGTGATGTGCCCCCAAATCTCACTTCCGACGTCCCCCGGACTCGGAAGTGCACTTGCCCCCTCAGTGACTTGTGCACCCATCAAGGCCGCATACTCGGGATCCAGTCCCGTGGCGGCCTCTCCTTGCCCTGCTACAACGAGAGCCTGCCACCCTATTAGGAAACAAATGAATATCCCAAGGGAGACAGTAACAACTTTCAGAGTCTGCGGAGAGACCACTTATTTAACTCCTTTTAATAGCAAAACTGTCGACGTACTGTTGTGGACGCCCCGGATTGAAAGTCTTACCCATTATTACGTGCTCACGAAATGTCTCTGCGGGAGACTTCTGCCCCATCTCAGCCATCACCGCTTGCGCATCAGTCGCCAAGTAAACCTCTTTAGCGATCGCGGCATAGTCGATATCCTTTTTGACGTAACCCCACCGCTTCATCTGAGTGAGAATCCAAATGGCAAACGAGTGGTATGGGAATGGATCAAAATCAATCCGATTTGGTTCGAATCTGACTTTACCTAGACCGTCAGCAAACCGGCCGGTCAAAACTTGATTTACCACCGTCTCAGGTTGATTTAAGTAATTTTTCGGCGATATTGCCTTAGCAATCTCGGGACGGTTATCCATATTTTGGGAATACGCCGTAGCATCGAGGATTGACTTAAACAAAGCTAAAAATGTGTTAGGAGTTTCGTCAATAAATTTACGACTAGCGGCAAAAGCACAACACGGATGACCTTCCCATATTTCCTTAGTCAACTTGTAGATGAAGCCTACACCGTCATAGACTGCTCTCTGATTAAAAGGATCCGGCGACAAATATCCATCTAAATTACCGGCCGCTAAATTTGCTACCATCTCAGGTGGCGGAACCACGCGGATCTGAATGTCTACGTCCGGATCGATTCCTGCCTCTGCAACGTAGTATCTCAATAGAAAATTATGCATCGAGTATTCAAATGGCACCCCAAACGTGAACCCTTTCCATTTCCTTGGATCCTGTTTGTCTTTATGTTTCATCGCCAAAACAATTGCTTGGCCATTAATATTCTCAACCGCGGGCATCGTCCACGGTGTCTCTGTAGAACCAGCACCAACGGTTATAGCCAACGGCATCGGTGTGAGCATATGAGCCGCGTCGTACTCCCCCGACAAGGACTTATCCCTAGACACAGCCCAACCCGCGGTCTTGATGACGTCAACATTTAAACCGTACTTTTCGTAGAACCCTAGAGGCTTCGCCATAATAATGGGTGTGGCACAAGTGATTGGCACAAATCCAATATTCAGGTCTGTCTTCTCTAACGGGCCCTTCGCATCAACGATTGCTGCATGCACTTTGTCGAATGGTATTATCGATCCAATTGCAGCCATTGCCGTGCCTGACCCGATCGCCTTTAGAAATCCTCGCCGAGATACATCTGTCTGGAAAATCCCATTCAATATCGCTGAAGTGGCCACATTAGCCATTACATCCTCGGTGTGAGACCAACTGTCAACCTGGTCGGTTGTCGCCGCGGACATCGCTGGTTCCCCTGCAACCCCGGACGTTGTCTCAGTCGCATAGTATCGACCGCCATCACCAAGAGACTGCTGATGCTCCCACATCGATGCATGCAGTCCACACGGACATCCCCTCCAAAGAATAGCGTCGGGATTAAATGGATTACTGAGTGCTGACATTCGAGTTCTCTCCAAGTTGTTGTTTCCTAATCTAGTAATGCTAGGAATGTGCCAACAAATGAGTTCCCTTAACTTGTTGAATTATAGTAAGAAAAAATTTTTTGCTATCATTGTGAATTTACGATATTTTGTAAATTATGCAAATTCATAAATTAATTACGAAAAATCGTATTATTCAGACAAAAAATTTTGAATCGGTATCGATTGATGCTTTCGAAATACCTTTGTGTATAGTTGACCCGGTAAACGATCAGGTACTAGCAAACAATTCCAGCTTCTCAGAATTGTGGTCAGACCTACAACCTCCATCAAAACCGTCGGTTCTTTTTGCTAACCAATTAGGCGAATTAATAACATTCACCGAGGCGGTTGATGAGGTCGGAGCGGCTCAGACGCATGACCTAGTGCCCACTAACACAGCAACACCCAATTCGCTTTGGATCATCCAGGGCTCGAAAATAACTTATAATTAAAATTACGCATTGCTACTTGTTGTGCTTCCAATTCAGTTGTTGAATCAAGCCTATGTCGAATACCTAGCCACTGGAACAACCAGAACTTCCGTCTCTGATCGACGACAGTTTAGGTACCTATATCAGCAAGAGTCTAGCCTGAAGAATCTTATACTAGACTCCGCTGGTGAGGGCATTTACGGGGTAGACAAGGATGGTCATGCAACATTTATCAACAAAACCGCAAGGAATATCTTAGGTTTAGAGGAAGAAGATATTTTAGGGAAAGATGTACATCAAATAATTCACCATCATTTTGCCAATGGCGACCCCTACCCTCCGGAGGACTGCGCAATCTTAAATGCCATCAAAGACGGTCAGGCCAAGACCGTTGCAACAGAAGTATTCTGGCGATCTGACAACCAACCGATCCCAGTTGAATATACTGCAACACCACTCGATTTAAATGACAAAGATCGTGGCTCTGTTGTTGTATTCAGGGACATATCAAACCGTTTAACGAGGGAATCAGCGTTACAAGATGCACTCGCTGAGGTAGCGAAACTTAAAGAGCGTTTGCAGTCAGAAAATGAGTATCTCAAGAATGAAATGCGAGAGGCAAAAAATTTGAGCTCGAGTATGATCGGGCAATCCAAATTAATGCAAAGTCTACGAAGCCAAATTAGTGTTGTTGGACCCACAGATGCAACGGTTCTTATCATGGGCGAAACAGGCACAGGGAAAGAGTTGATCGCTGAAGCCATCCATGAAAACAGCCCACGGCGGGAAGACAGATTAATTAAAGTAAATTGTGGAGCAATTCCCAGAGAGCTATTCGAAAGCGAGTTTTTTGGTCACGTTAAAGGGGCTTTCTCTGGCGCAACAGCTAATAGGATTGGTCGATTCGAATTAGCAGACGGTGGCACATTGTTCCTTGATGAGATCGGCGAGTTACCCCCTGAGCTTCAACCGAAGTTATTGCGTGTCATACAAGAGGGCGAATTTGAACGTATCGGTGACGTGGTAACTAGGAAAGTCAATGTGAGAATCATAGCGGCGACCAATAAGAATTTGGCTTCACTAGTCAGTAAAAATGAATTTCGTGAAGATCTATATTTCCGGTTGAACGTTTTTCCGATAGATGCCCCGGCTTTGAGAAATAGACTGGAAGATATTCCGTTGTTACTTAGCTACTTTTCCCAATCGATTTGTGCGAAGTTAGCACTTCCCGAACCTCATTATGACGATGATGCTTTACGATCTCTCACTTCCTACTCGTGGCCGGGTAACGTGCGTGAGTTGCAGAATGTTATAGAACGCGGCTGCATCGTTGCGAATGGTGGTCGCTTCAATTTCGACTACAGTAGCCTCGAGACCGAACGTCACGAAATCCGCGCGGGGGAAGTACCTCCGCCCATTAATTGTGATTACCCCTCGACACTTGAGGATATCCAACGCCTCGAGCACGAGCTTATCCTCCAAACCTTACGAAAAACAGGCGGTAGGGTTAGTGGTCTGAGAGGTGCCGCCGAGCTTCTGAAAGTCAAGCCAACTACTCTTTACTCCAAGCTTAAACGCATCAATACATAAGACTCTGGTGCCCTGATTACTAACGATTTTAACGAAGCCCTGTCCGCCCCTATTGGAATTTATCGACTTACAGATGTCATATGCTGACTCTCATATTCCGGACATCGCGCAACCACAACTTTACATAAGTGATGCAAACTTAATTGTCTAACCGACTAAGCTAGTATGATTTGCAATTTTCATTTTTTGCAATAATATTGCATTAAAGTCAGATCATGTTGGAGAGTTATTCATGCGAGTCATTACTTTTTCGGTATTTGCTTTTTTAGCTGTATTTGCACAAGCTGAAAAACGACTAGCCGGGGCACACGTTCACGGGTTAAATTATGTGCAAATAATATCAGATGGATCGACCCTCCAGGTGAATTACGAGTTCCCAATCGCCCAACTTCAAGAGCACGACGAACACAAGGACGACGAACATAAGCACGAAGAGCATGAACATGACGAACACGAAAACGTTGAGGACATCGCTCACCTACATGTAGAACTTAAAGATATGGACAATATCCTCGAATTCATCCGCTTACCAGACTCCGCAGAGTGCACTCAGAAAACGATAAATCAATCGGTAAAGAACGTGGTCGCAGGTGAAGAAACTAATGGAGACTCGGGTCATAAAGATGTGCTCATCGAGGCTCTTCTGGTCTGCCGGAAACCGGGCAACATCACCTTTTTTGATTTCACCCCGGCTTTTGAGAAATTTGCCGATCTTGAAGAGATTGAGGTTGAAGGTGTGATCGAGAATCGTTCATTATCAGATATGGTGTCTCGGGAAAAGGTACTGTCCTCAATTTGATTCTTGAAACTACTGCGTTAAGTTATGACTTCGGGTCTGGGAAGAAGATTCACTTCCCAGATCTTCAAGTAATGGCCGGTGAAAAAATTGTTCTGGTGGGGCCATCTGGTAGCGGGAAGTCGACGTTACTGAATTTGCTCTCGGGGGTGCTACCGATTCAGACTGGGTCAATTCGATTACTCGGCCAGCAATACAGCAACCTTAGCCCGATCCAACTCGATAAAATGCGCGCAAATCATATCGGAATTATTTTTCAGTCACTGAACCTCATTCCTTACCTTTCCGGGTTTGAGAACGCTGTTCTTGGGCTTGAGTTTTCAATCGCTCGTCGAACCAAGGTTGGCGATGTAGCCCATGCAGCACGGTCACTGGGAAGTCAGCTCGGTCTAACACCTAATACTTTAAGCCAAAAGCCAGATCAGCTTAGTGTCGGACAGCAGCAGCGTGTTGCAGTCATCAGAGCGATGCTCGGAAATCCTGAGCTCATCCTTGCAGACGAACCGACCTCAGCTCTGGACCCCATTGCAGCAAAGAAGTTCATCTCAGAGATGAATAGCTCTGCCGAGGACTCAGTCCAAGCAATTATCGTCGTCAGTCACAACCCGGAAATCATCCCATGGTTCGACCGGGTGATCAGAATTGAGGGGGCATAATGATCCGACTAATGATTGCATCAATGCGCTCGAGATTGGTTCCGATCGTTCTTGTCATCGTCGCCCTCTCGGCCTCTATGGCGCTCCTTCTTGCCGTCGACCGCATACAACAGGCGACAAAGAATGGATTTAATCAGAGTCTAAGTGGGGTGGACCTAGTACTCGGACCTGGAGGGAGCGGGCTTGAGCTAGTTCTATACACTGTGTTTCATCTTGGAAAACCGACGAATAACATCACTACAGAGACAGTGTCCGACATAACTGACGATCCAATGGTCGAGTGGGCAGTGCCGATAGCCCTTGGCGATAACCACCGAGGGTATAGAGTCATCTCGACGACTGACGAATACTTCGATCGCATCAAATTCGGCGGCGACCAACCACTGGTATTTGCACAAGGTGCCCCGTTCAGCGATCTCAATGAAACCGTCATAGGGAGTGAGGTGGCGGAGGCTCTCGGATATGCTTTGGATACATCAATTTTTGTAACACACGGTTCTCAGATGATCGGAAAGCTACATGACGACTTTTCTTTCAAAATTACTGGGATACTTGAGTCTACCGGTACTCCAATTGATCGAGCAGTTTTCGTGAGCCTAGAAGGCTACGAATTGGTTCACCTCGGATGGCAAAACGGTAGTAAGACTGTAAGCCTCCAGAACCTCGACATTAATGCGATACCGAAAGAGCGTCTGTATCCCAAAACGGTAACCGCAGTCTATCTTGGCCTTACATCTAAGCTCAGTCTGTTCAAATTTATCCGGGCGGTCCGCGACTATCCCGAAGAGGCCATCAGCGCTGTTATACCCGGGGTTGCACTAGCCGAGCTATGGTCAATAGTCGGAATAGTAGATTCAGTATTCCAGCTCCTCAACTGGCTGATTATCGGAATCAGTATTGTCGGGATGGTGACGATGATTATCACTGGACTGGATAGTCGGACTCGCGAGTTAACAATACTGCGCGCACTCGGGCTCTCCCCACCCAAGCTAGCCGGCCTTGTTCTATTAGAAACAATCATTATTAGCCTTACCGCAGTGTTATCAGCTATTGTTTTAGTATGGTTTCTCACTGTAGCAGCAGCAGATTTATTGAATCAGTGGGCAGGTGTTCGTATCGAGCTCACTTGGCTAGCAATCGACGAGCTGTCGACAATTATGATCATCGTCCTTGCGGGCGTATGTGCGAGCCTCATACCCGCAGGCATGGTATACCGACGATCGTTACATAAAGGGTTCTCCAATTGATGCGAATAACGTGCCTTACGACTAGCCTGATTTTCTTCGGCCTCGTCAGTTTCGTTGACGCTGTCGCTACCGAATATGAGGCAACTGAAGAGGATTTTGTTCGATGGGAAAATGCATGGGATCGTCTGATCCCAGCAGGGACATACGACTTTGTACCGCAAGACTTTGGCTACGAACTGCTCTTCAATCCAACCTTCCAAAGTCAGTTGGATGCCGCGGGCCGCGTCATTGACACTGCCCTTGAAGGACAACGGATTGAACTTGCCGGCTTTATGGTTCCCATTGAGGTCAAAGGTCAGTCTGTGTCGCAGTTTTTGTTGGTCCCGGAGGCGGGACAGTGCATCCACGTCCCGCCACCCCCACTGAATCAGACGCTATTGGTCGATGCCACGAATGCACCAACAGAACTCCGCGACTTATACGAGCCCGTAATCGTTTCAGGTCGATTATCTGTTATCACCCAACGGTTTGAAATCGCAGAGAGTGGCTACACCCTGGTTGACGTGACCGTCACCACTCTGGATTTAGGAGAGGAGATGATACCCATCGCTCCTGGTGCTGATGGCGATCGATAGCTCAAGACTCATTCATGCAGTCAGTTCAGCCGGGAAAACGCTGACTTCCCAGCGTCTGGCAATTTACCGCGCGTTAGAGACAGCAAAAGACCCCTTAACAGCTTATGAACTCAAAGATCGGGTCAATCATCTGTCGAACGAATCTTTCAATATCAGTACCATTTATCGAGTTTTGGATTTTTGGATCGAACTCGGGCTGATTCACAAAATCGACTCTTCAAATACATTTATCGTCTGCAACGATGAACATAGAAATCATGTGCATGTTCTCCAGCGCTGCACTCAATGCCAAAGCGTCAAAGAAAGCTGCGAGATCTCAAGTTTGATCAAAATGCCCGACTCTGAATCGTTTCATGTTGATATCCATCAGGTCATCGAAATTCAGGGTCAATGTGGGGAGTGTTTAATTAAGCTTTAAAACAGCTAGCGTCGAGAAGCCGCCCACCGTCTCATGATCACAAAACAAGCACAGGGCTGCATTTATGATTTAAATATATTGCAAAAATAAGCTTCTCGTAGAATACCCTCATCCGAAGACAGACATCAGAGGTACGAATCCTCTCGAGCGCGCCAGCTGCGGGATCGATCTATTGTTGCTATAGGCAGGTAAGCCAAACGTCCTCATACGTTGCTTCTATTCTAGGGCCCAAATACCTGCGAGTGTCTCGCATCTGAAATCAATCTATCCACGCAAAATCATTTCTCCCCCGTCCCCGAGACTGAAGTGGCCATGAAAAGTTACAGCAGGCGATCTGCATTCAAAGCGATTGCAAGGTACGTTGTCTTTGTACTACTGTGATAGGTGCGGAATTTCTGAGCCTCCCATTTTAAAAAGGCTCGTTTGTCGCGAAAAATTTTAAAAATAAATACAAAAATTCATCCCGTGGGAGTTAAAAACATGAACAACATGGCCCAACTCACCGTATCCAGTGCACTGGATACATCTCACCTAGGCGTGAGCTTTCCCTTCAAAGCGAAGTATGGAAATTTTATCAATGGACAGTGGGAAGAACCCAAGTCTGGTGAATATTTTGACAATACGTCACCAATTACAGGCGAAGTAATCTGCGAGATCGCTCGATCAAATGCCGAAGATGTTGACTTTGCTCTGGATGCAGCACATGCAGCCAAGGATGCTTGGGGGAAATCCTCAACCACCGAACGCTCAAATATGTTGTTGAAAATTGCCCAAGTGATTGAGGACAACACTCAATTACTAGCGGCAGCAGAAACCATCGATAATGGCAAGCCGATTCGGGAGTCCATCGTTGCTGACATGGCTTTGGTGGTTGACCATTTCAGGTATTTTGCTGGATGTATTCGCGCGGAAGAGGGATCCATCGGCGAGATGGATTCGCAAACCTATGCTTATCATTTCCATGAGCCACTCGGTGTGGTTGGTCAAATTATTCCATGGAATTTTCCGATTCTAATGGCAACCTGGAAACTAGCACCTGCACTTGCTGCTGGTAACTGTGTCGTCCTCAAGCCAGCGGAACAGACTCCTGGATCAATCTGTGTGTTGCTTGATCTAATCGGCGACATTCTCCCTCCAGGTGTCATTAATGTGGTTCAAGGTTACGGCTTAGAAGCAGGAAAGCCCCTTGCATCGAGCCCACGTGTTGCCAAGGTTGCATTCACAGGTGAAACCACAACTGGGCGACTGATTATGCAGTATGCCTCGCAAAATCTGATCCCCGTGACACTTGAGCTTGGCGGCAAGTCGCCCAATATTTTCTTTGAAGACGTGCTGCGAGCAGACGATGCGTATTTTGATAAATGCCTCGAAGGCTTTACGATGTTTGCTCTGAACCAGGGCGAGGTTTGCACCTGTCCTTCGCGCGCACTTATTCAAGAGTCTATCTATGACGAGTTTATGGAACGCGCCATCGCGCGAACGAAAGCCGTTATTCAAGGTAATCCACTCGAAATGGAAACGATGATTGGTGCGCAGGTATCGACCGAGCAAATGGAAAAAATAACGTCATATCTGAAACTCGGTAGAGACGAAGGTGCTGAAGTGCTTACTGGTGGAGATGTGGGTTCAGTTGCAGGATGTGAAGACGGTAATTACATTCAACCGACCATTTTTAAAGGCTCCAACAGCATGCGAGTGTTCCAAGAGGAAATCTTTGGACCTGTGGTATCAGTCACCACGTTCAAAGATGAAAGCGAAGCACTTGAGATTGCCAACGATACCCTCTACGGATTGGGCGCAGGAGTCTGGTCACGAGACGCCAATATTTGTTTCCGTATGGGCCGTGGAATTCAGGCCGGTCGCGTTTGGACGAACTGTTATCACGCATATCCAGCACACGCAGCCTTCGGGGGATACAAGCAGTCAGGTATAGGCCGTGAGACCCATAAGATGATGTTAGATCATTACCGTCAGACGAAGAACATACTCGTATCTTACGATGAAAATAAATTAGGTTTCTTCTGAGCATTCAACCTAATGATCGACTATGTCATCGGCCATTGTTTGGCCGATGACATACCAACAGGAGCTATTTATGGTTTCCCAAATGCAAGTTTCTGCAACCGATAGTGCGCTGGAACTCATCGATTTAATCAAAGAACGTCACGGTAATGAGTTGTTGTTTCATCAGTCAGGTGGCTGTTGCGACGGCTCTGCCCCAATGTGCTTCCCAAAGGCCGAATACATGACTGGACCGCAGGACGTATTGGTGGGGGAAATCGGCGGTATTCCATTTTTCATGAATGGTGAACAATACAAACTGTGGAAACACACAAACCTAATCATCGATGCGATTAAAGGAGGGGGCGGAATGTTTAGCCTTGATAATGGGACAGGCCAGCGATTTCTCACTCGTTCAGAGATTTGCAGCATTCCAGAAGGTTAAGGAAATGCGATCGTCATTGCGCTCAAAAACGGCCTGTACAGTGATGGAACAGATTTGCTGGGAAAACTTTCGCAACGAGAAGTTTACAAATCTGTGGGCATCTGCAAGGTTTCTTACCTCGCAAGTTGTCCAAGTGGCGAGTCAAAGCGCCTGAATCCGCATCGTTCCATATTGATGCCCGCCAGGTCGACACGATGCCGCGCGACTCGAGGGTTGACAGGCCGACCAGACGCTGTAAGGTCAGACATGTGTTTAGCCGATATGAAAAGGAGGTGATCCAATGTCTAGTGAATTGTGTTCAATCTTGAGTGATATTGGTCGCCGTAACCTGGATCAAGGTAACGCCTGAACCAAGCGACGGCCTACTGAAATGTAATCGTTCAAGATTGCCATTTCGCGAAGGGAGCC
>OBNV01000017.1_pt1 | contig 16450 bp, 16 predicted proteins | sample 1498831 | NCBI WGS metagenome assembly OBNV01 (sample SAMEA3275640, study PRJEB22092) | marine metagenome | biome: ENVO:01000035; feature: ENVO:00002223; material: ENVO:00002042 | collected 2014-06-19T07:15:00+00 | depth 1 m | reverse complement strand
TTTGAGTATCTACATTAGACTCGAGACCTTATGTATTATCGTTTGATGGAATCATCATTATTTGAACCGTCAAAGCGAAACCTGCCTGTACAGAAAAGAGCTAAAGACAAATATCAGCTTATTCTGGTGACTGCTTGCTCAATACTTGAGGAAAAGGGGTTTTCGGGATTATCTACTCGTGAGATTTCGCGTCGGGCAGAATGTAACATAGCGACCGTATATCGTTACTTTGATGGCGTGAATGACATCATAAAAGCTCTCGGAGATCCCTTCTTTGCTGGCGTCTCGAGTCTGTTTGATTACATGTCATCGCTTTTAATTAACGGGGATTCTTTAGACTCAGTCATTCGATTTTTCCTTCAGGAACTCACTAATGAAATCGCTGAAAACCGATGGATCTTGCATGCTGAAGCGGGAATTATGACTGACAAAGACTTAATGGCTTGGGATAGTCAGTTGATGAAGGCCATCGAAATTAAATTGTCAGATGTGTTGGCGATAGCGTTACGGGACAAATCTAAAGATGAGCTTCAGGTGATCTCATACAGGCTCGTGCGTCATTGGAAGTCGTTCATGAGGGTCTTGATCGAATATGAAAACTTGGATGAGACAGTGTGGTTGATCATTGACACTACACACACATCAATAGCTTTGGTTAAAGCAGATATTTAATTAGGGTCAGCTTTGGATCCCCTGATTAGCCTAACTAGTTCTGTTTAGCTACACCAAAATGGTGAGATGCCACTTTCTGTCAAATCAAATTCTGTGTCTTTCGCCCACATCAAGACCAACGCTGAAAACCTGACGTTTAGAATTTCATTAAGATATTGATGTTAAGACTTTTTTGTGCACACAAGCGGCGCCGTTAAATCATCATCCCTTGATGTATAACCAGATCATATAGGCTATTCAGAGCGATTTCTTGCGTAGAAGCAATAAAAGTGTCTAATTCAAATTATCTAGGGGTGGGTCTCCGGATAGCCCCGGGGCAGGGTCAACACAAATGGGTTCCGTAAGGATTCTTGCCAGATGCACCAAAGGTGATTTTGAAATGTAAAGGGTGTAGGGTCATGGTATTAAAATGGTGGGTAAGGTTATGGGAATAAGTAACGCGAATCTAATCGTGACTAACTCGACGTGGGGCGAAACTGTCAACCCATTAGCAGACGCTCTGGCAAAAGATGGAAAGCGTTATTGGGTTGATGTTGACGTGTGCCCTTTGAGTACACTCGAGTTGCCAAACGATGCCCGCCAGAGAGCAGTGTTACGAGAATTTTCTGATTGGGATGACGTAAAAGATATTAGACCTTTGCGCCTAATCGCGGCCAATCCCTCTGCGCCTGAAGCTCTTGAGCAATTTGAGGCTTTGATAATGGCCTTCAAGTTGCGAAAAGAGCGGCTGAAGTACGTGGCATTGGATGACGACACCGCGCTGGCGTTTTCAGAGATCGTTAGGTTCGTGGGGATTGACCAACTAAGTCCGCGTGAAATTCTTACACCCATGTCGCCAGGAAGTTCTCTCGAATTATCTAAGCTCATCGGCGAAGATCTTGCAGCCAATGAGCTTTGTATCGTGCTCGAAGAAATTGAAGAGGCGGGTGGAGTAGCGAAGCGATTAATAGCAGCTGGCCACAGAGTTATTCGAATGCCAATCTTTGGTCGAACAAAAAACAGTCCGGACCTGCTCAAACTGAGTGACGCCCCCAATTTTATTCTAGTCAACGATCCATATGCCCTATCTGTTGCAGTCCAAGGACTAAAGAGACTTGCTGCAGATCTTAACGAAATCGTTTGGGTTGGAAATAGCGCTCTGCTCCAGGCAATGGTCAAGCGTGATGCACCCGGATCAAGCTGGCTTGATGTTTCTGACTTACGTCATGACGTAATACTAGAGCGAGTCTCAAAATACTAAACAGGATAATCCGATGGGTTTGATCAATTGGCTTGGTGGTGGAAAAACGAAGGAGCGAGACGCTGCGAAGGCAGGCTTTGAAAAAGCGGTTTCGTCACCGGGAGACTCCAAAGAGCTGAGAGCTTTGCGAATACGGATTGCTCTTCGATCAAAGACCGGTTTGGATATCATCTTTCGAAAGGCGATGAAAACCATTGCTTCACATGAAGAAGAAGTAATGATCGCAATGGCTGGAGGCGAAACCCCACCGCCAACCCCAGCAGCTGATGGTGAAACTTGTTTTCAGACAATGGCTACAGTGAATGGTCCGGTGACCATTTATATTCCTCTCGAGTTTACAACTCGATTTTTTGATCTAGGGGTTAGGTACCAACAGAAAGAGCTCGATATACAAACAGCTTTAATAGAAGCCCAAGAAATAGCAAATGAGTTAGGGACTGTCCTGAATCTGGATCAATACATGGTTCAACCAATCACCCCACTCGAGTTTTTGTTGACTGAGAGCATCGTTGGATCAGATGAGCGTTAGTGGGAGCTTCATCGATGGCAAACCAGGGAAATTAATAGGAGCTTTTCATGGGCGCTGAATCAAAAATTAAAAAAATGCAAGCAATCCAAGGTCGCGTTTATGAGCTTTCCGCTAGAGTCAGTGAAAATACAGCTAAAGCAGGCTTGCATCGATCGAAGGTGGAAGAGAACCATTTCCACATCTTGGCGAATACTACAGCGAATGGTGTCGCTCTTCGTGATCTCGCGACAAAGGGGCTGGAGTCTCACTTGGCGATTTGCCTTCAAGAACTGAATAATATCGAGAGCGCTGAGGAAGAAAAGAAAATTCACGTGAAATTTTCGACCTTAAAACTTCTTGTTGAGCATCTAAAGGCGAGAATTGAGATTAATCGAGGGCTAATACGCGCTAACAGCGCTCTTGTCGATATAAATAAACAAATGATTGCTTTGAATAGTGGTTCGGCGAGTTTTACCGACGAAATCGTATTAGCTGCAGCGTCGACTGATCTTCATCACGACAGTGTCATGCAAGAGGTATTGGATGAAAACTACTCAATCTCCGAGGAGATGATTGATGAGCTTAACGATATTTGTAATTCGCTAGTCGAAACGGTACAGGAAAATACAACCCATATTGAAAAACTGAACGAAGCGTCCGATAGAAATCGAATTGCGATCTCTGCTAATAATCAAAGGATTCATCAGCTAGTCGATATGGTGATGGCAGTCTCAGACTACAAATAATTATCTGACCGGATTTGATGCTTATTTGTTATTTGCGGGTGGGTTTCTGGATGGCCCTGGGAAGGGATAGCACAACCGTGCACCTTAAGGATTCTTGCCAGATACACCAAAGGTGATTTTGACGCGTCGCAGGTGTAGTGCCTGAACTAATGGTTGGGAGGCTTTATGATGGGAACAATCGGAGTCGGTATTTGACAGCTTGTAATTACAGGCATTGTCTCAGCGTTTAGTACCTTCGGGCTTTACCATGATCCGAAATTAGCGCAAAAATTCTTTGAAGCAGAGTTCGAAGCATTTGCAACGTATGTTCGGTCTGAAGGCATTCGGCGAAGTCTTTAAGTGTTCAGTGGCAGCGGCTGCGAGTGCTGTTGAGGAGGCGATTGGTCGTCTGGTCTAGCCGACGAATGTTTTTGCTGTTGGATGGAATGGGTGCATTACATGATGCCAAGCGTCTTCCATCGCTGATTTCGCAATTTCGTAATTCTTCTCGTTCACAGCGATTGCGTCATGAATGGGCAAGGCAAAGACATCCAGCAGGCGTAATTGCCTCATGGCGATCTGAAGGATTTCCCCCTCCAATTGCATTCCAACGAGCCCAAAGGGTCTTTCACCATTGAATATTTGCGCTTTGGGGTACAGCCTTTCAAAGGCTTCCATAATGTCCCTACCAAATTTATCGGGGACTCGTGCTCCTGAACGAGCTCTCTCGTAGGTTTCGCAATTTAAAGCGGCAGTGAAGAAAGATTTCACTGTCTGGCGATCAACTCTGGCTAGGTTTGCTATTTCACGATAGGCATCAGTCCCATCACCGTAAACATCTAATTTGTTGAAGGCTAAGAACAGACGAAGGTGGTTGGCATTGAAGTCGACTTCCCTAATGGGTTCGCCGTTAATAAGGGTATTCTGCCGAATTTTTTGAGAGCGAGCAGGAAGGTTCTGAAACTCAGTATGGAGACGACCAGAAGTGAACGGGTCATACTTAAAGATACGGGTGATGGCCTCTTTGCAAGCCCAAGTTTGAGCCTTTGCGTATTCATTGATTTCAGCCATCTTGTGGTAGTCATCAACGGTGGTGAGGTCAACGTTCCCCCAGCCTCTAGACGGTTTGTTAATTCTCACTAAAACCTTGTCGAAAGAATGCTCAGAAGTGGACTCTAATCCATATCGGAATAGCTTTTCCCTGAGCTCACGATTTGGGTAGTAGAGGTTACCGTGAGGATTGTCTTGATACTTTGCTCCATCAACCCTAGTGATGGCCTCTGAGGCCACAAGAGCCTCTAAAATTTTTGATGTACGGGATCGACTTGTGAACCCTGCAGAATGCATCAGTCCGCCTTTAGAGTAGGCTTTTGAATCACCAAAGAAGATCGTCCATCGCCTAGTCACGATACTTCTAGAGAGATTGAGGAGGATGTTAGCTAGGTCGGCTCTATGACTTTCAGCGTACTTGGTCTGCCTTGGTGAAGAAATTTCTTCACTTACTTCATCAACTATTTCCTGAAAGCTCTCCGCTTTGACCGATAGGTCACTGGGAAATCGCTGACGGTCATCAGTGTCAGGTGAGTAAATGCCTTGGACGGCCTTTACTATCTCTGTCTCTAGTTGAGATGTTGTATGCATAAGGTCAGAGGGTAGCTTAAGTAGTCACTTAAGTAACCCTTAAGCATCCCACTATTCCTTGTAGTTAGTCCTTTATGTATTACTTAAATGGTTCTTTCAAAGGGGTCACGAAAGAGCTCCCCTTTGTCCCTGAAGTCAGCATTTGGGGCTGCCTCGGCGTTACCCATAGCAACCCTTAGAGCATAATCCGACTTGAGATAGTCATCTCTTTGATCCGTCTTTGTTGAGTTCATTCTGGAGCTCCAGGAACTGACCTAATCTCTGAATGATCCAGTACGAGGTTTTGATTGTTGTGAGCCATAGTCTTTCATCCTTGTGAAATAAAGGGTCAGGGGGAGAGAAACGAGAGCTCGTTGTCCAATCAAGAACTAAAGGGCGATTTATCAGCGTTTATGCGTAAAATTATAGCACAAATGGGGCTCAAAGTCAAGTCCTATCTTGTGCTAGTGCATTGTTTCTATTGATAAAAAAGGTGAATTATGGATCGTTATACAAAGACTGTTTTGACAGTGATTGCAGGGTGCCTTTTGGTGCTTGTGGGTGCTCAAATTGACTTCCCGCCAAAGGCGTATGCTGAGACTGGTGCCGCAGGTGCCGAAGGAAGTCAGAGTAAGTTGGCGGCTGTCACAGAGCAAGGAGACGTCTACTTTATGGATGGTAACGAAATTATTTACCATTGCCTCTCAGGTAGGTGTTCAAAAGTACTGGATTGACCCAAAAAACCCCCTAGGACACCTGAGGGAATCAGAAGTGTCCTAAGGGAACAGGAGTCCGACGTCTTTCTGACATCTGAAATGAGAGATGCATAAGCGATGCCAAGGTGTGCCTTGAGCACAGATATTGGATACATACAAAAGTAGTATTGGTTGCTGATAGTGGTCGTATTAATCTCAACAGTGGCGGGAAAGGAGACCTTCCGTGGTTACCTGGCTGATCTAGAATCGCATGGCAAGGAGTCCCTGTTCTAGATCAGTCTCCGCCATCTTCTGTGGTACCTAGGTCGACATTCACACTTCAGGAATCTCGTGGATTATTCCAAAGAGTTGCCAGTCGAGCTTTTCAAGAGCTCGTCTCAATTCGTCAACATTGGTATTGATGTAGACGACTTTTCGCTCGCTTTAGACGGCCATTCAATGATAAAACGCTTCAATGATTAGAGAACGCATTGAGACTAAGAAGACTCGTCAAGGTCTGAGCCAGGCTGCACACCAGAATCAAAAACTTAATGCATCATGGGTATCGGAGCGATTGTTCACCACTTTATTCAGTGGTTTGGTGTATCCCCAAATCTGGGAAGATCCTGAAGCAGATCTTGTAGCCTTTGCCCGAGCTCCCGGCGCTCGCATGCTCACCATCAGTTCAGGCGGCTGTAACGCATTGTCGTATCTCACAGCCGATCCATCTGAAGTGGTCGCGTTGGATCTGAATCGACATCACATTCATTTACTCAAACTGAAGATCGCCGGACTGATTGGTTGTGCTGACCACCAAAGCTATTTTCAATTTTTTGGTAAAGCCGATTCAAAAGAGAATCGTATTCTTTATCAACGTTACATCCATCCGCACCTGCCGTCGGAATCTCAGGCGTACTGGAATCACAAAGGGCTTTTGAAGCGGAAACGCATTCGGCTTTTCGAAAAAAATATGTATCGCTACGGACTCCTCGGCCGATTTATTGGCATTGCGCACTTTCTAGCCAAACGATTAAAGGTGGATTTAAAGCCACTACTGGCGATGCGTACGATTGAAGAACAAACTGCATATTTTGATACGCGGGTTGCACCCATGTTCGAGAGGCCTTTGATGCGCTGGATTACGAAACAAAAAGCGTCTTTGTTTGGTCTCGGTATTCCGCCGCAACAGTATGACTCACTTGCCTCCTCAGCAGATGGCCATATATTAATTGTATTGCGCGAACGGCTGCGAAAACTATTGTGCAATTTCCCGATACAAGATAATTATTTTGCGCAGCAAGCAATCGACCGGCGCTATTTATCGGACGGGGACGCCGGGTCTCTGCCTCTATACCTGCAGAAACAACATTTCGAACAACTAAAAGCACGCGCAGAGCGGATCACCGCGATCAATGGTTCACTGACATCGGTGTTGGCAGAGAACCCAGATGCATCCTTCGATACCTTTGCGTTTTTGGACGCACAGGACTGGATGAAGGATGAACAACTCGATGCCCTTTGGACCGAAGTGACGCGCACGGCAAAGTCTGGTGCCCGAGTTGTTTTTCGAACAGCAGACCTGGACTCGTTATTACCTGGGCGTCTTGATCAAGGCTTGCTTGATCAATGGGCTTATCTGGAAGAGATATCGAAACATGCCACCGCTACTGACCGTTCGGCGATCTATGGTGGCGTGCATGTGTATGAGTTTGCAAAGACCTCATGACCACCTCAGATCACGGCGTATTGATGGATGATGTGTATCGATACCAACGACACATCTACGACGCATCGCGCAAATTCTATCTGCTTGGCCGTGATCGGCTCATTGACGCGCTCGACCCATCAGATGATATACATATTCTGGAGATCGGATGCGGGACTGGACGTAACCTCATCCAAACGGCAGCCGCATATCCAAGCGTTCATCTTTACGGTGTTGACATCTCGCGTGCCATGCTGGATACCGCGAACCAGCAGATCACGCGTGCAGGCTTGAGACCCCGCGTTCAGTTGGCACAGGCTGACGCGCGTGATTTCGACCCCGAGTCACTTTTCGGTCAGGCACGATTTGATCGGGTGTTCTTCTCGTTTTCCCTGTCGATGATTCCGGAATGGCAGCGAGCGCTTCAACATGGTCTGAGATTGACAAAGGATACGGGCAGTCTGCATGTCGTCGATTTCGGGCAGCAACGGCGGCTACCAAGGTGGGCAAAAACCTGTCTTTGGGTCTGGCTTAGGTGGTTTCACGTCCATCCAGATCCCCGCCTGATTGACATCATTGAGTCAGATGCTTCGCTCGATCATCGGCCAGTTCAGGTCCAGTCCTTGTATCGTGATTACACGTGGTTGATTCAGATCGGTGTAAAACAGAATGCATAAGGGTTCGCACTGCGCACCCGTGACATCGCATGCGTTGCCTTTTTATTGACGCTTCATAAAGATCGTCACTTCGGTCACATTAAACCCGAATTCTTGGTAGCTCCTCACTCCTCAGGATTTGTAAAGTCGTATCACTTTCTGGTCGCTTTCGTTCAGAAAATGCATTGCACGAACAACAGCAACTTCAAGTCGCTTCACCATCTCAGGTGAACCGATCCCCTGCCTTCCGTAGTGTTTCAGCATTTGAGATTGGCCATTGTCGCCCGCCCATCCTGCGAGATACAGGATATCCATTGGATCGACCCCTGCGAGTTGAAGGTAGTATTTGAAGCTGTGCCGTGAGCTGTAGGTCGTATACCCTTCTCTGTCAGGATCACACATCTTCATGTAATCGTTGAGTTGTCTACTGATGTTCGACTCTGATGTCACCCAATCTGACTTTGCGTCAGTCACCTTAACGACCGAAGGTGGTAGTGCTGACTCTTGCCCTTCGTCCATCAGTTCAAGAAGCTGTTTGAGTCGCTCTGTTCTGAAGGGTAGGGGTACGATGCGTTGACGATCAGCGGTCTTCAGTTCCGTGTCGTAGAGGCTGACGTAGGGGGTCTCTCCATCGAGACGGATATCTTTGCGATGAAGTCGCATCACCTCTGACAGAATCGTTGAGGATTGACAGAGGATCGTGAACACAAACTCCTTCCACGGCTGATATTTTCTGTCCGTTTCATCTTGGATTAGCGCCCAAAAGGTTTGGTAATCCTCTCTGGAGATCACTGGACGTTGCTTTTCGTCGGTCTTGATGTCGATCTGGGGGATGACCCACTGGAGGTCGAGTGCCTTCGCTTGCCGTGCGTAGTTCAATACAGCACGGATGACTCCAAGCTCTCGCTTGATCGTTTGATCTTGAACCTCTCTGCCTCGTTGGGCGTTCACCCATGCTCTGAGTCCGTCGTTGACAGACTGATTGGTCAGTACTTCATAGCCGACGATGTTCATGAACGATTTCCATCGGCTAAGGGTCTTTTTGTTCTTTCGGTCATTGAGATCAAGGTTTTTTCCGGAGGCGTAGATCTCCCATAGATCGCCGAAGACGATGGGTGCTTTCACAGCTTTGTCTTCGGTATAGGCAATCCACGCCTCTCTTTGTAACTGGACTTCAGGAGGCATCATGTGGACTCTTGGTTTCAGACCACTCCCATCCTCTCGTGCCTTCATCTGATGGGTCTGTTCCCAGCGAACATAGTGGTCAAAGGCTCCGGACAAGTCACGGACATTGTCGATGTAATCAAGCTGATGACTGCGTTCATTGTCATCGTCCATACCTTGAAGCGATCCATCATGGGGATTGAGATCAAACATCTTGAGGTGTGCTTCGGCTCGACGGCGACGCTCCCGCTTATCCAAGATATGTGGATTACGCTCTTGGATGTTGGCGAGAGAGGTTTCAAAGGTTTGGTGAAGCTCTTTCCATGCAGACAGCACGTCTTCGACAGAAGCTCCAACTTTAAGACCAAGTGGACGCTTCCACGACTTTTTTTGCCCCCAATAGGGGTGTGATAAAACAGCCTTCGGTACACGGCGTTCGTACTGCCAGTAGCCGTTATTTTGAGTCAGATATTTGAGGTTCATGAGCTCATCCATACGACCAGTGTAGGCATATGTCCCTACAAAAGTCCCTAAAAACACTGCGTTTCAGAGCTCAAAATATCAAGAAAAAATTGAATCTAAAAGATTTTTTGGTATGGTTTTGGTGCCCAGGAGAGGACTTGAACCTCCACGGAGTTTCCCCCACTAGCACCTGAAGCTAGCGCGTCTACCAATTTCGCCACCTGGGCCGAGGTTTGCGAGGGTGCGGATCATAGTGAGGACTCTACCGCAAGTCAAGGATCAGCTAGACTAGAACGATGGCATCACATCCTCGCTCAATCCTTGTCATCACAGGTCCTACCGGGATCGGTAAAACCGATCTGGCTATGCGGCTTGCCGATGATTCGCCGTTACGGATTATCAGTGCGGATTCAGTGATGGTCTATCGGCACCTCGACATCGGCTCGGCAAAGCCGTCGGCTTCAGAGTTAGAGCGCTATCCGCATGACTTAATCGATCTGGTTGAGCCTGAATATCCGTTTGATGTTGGGCAGTATCTGTTCCATGCTAAGCGATCGATTCAATGTGCGTGGCAACGTAATGAGGTGCCTTGCCTGGTTGGCGGCACGATTCTCTACCTGAAGTCTTTGTTGGATGGGTTAGACCCGCTACCAAAAGCCGATCCTGACATCCGCAAGAGGATTCGAGAGAAGGCAGAACAGCAGGGTTGGCCTGCGATCCACGGTTGGTTGAAGGGCCTTGACTCTGGTGCGGCGGAGATAATCCATCCCAATCATTCGTCTCGATTAGAGCGAGCCTTGGAAGTGCGATTAAAGACTGGCGAATCAATCCGGTCGTTTTGGACTGAAGGCCCTTCTGAATTAATGATTGGCGATCAGAGGGCGGATCTCAATGTATTGGCGCTCATGCCAGCAGATCGTGAGAAACTCAAGGAACGATTGAATCGACGATTTGATTCGATGCTGGGTCGCGGTCTTGTTGATGAAGTTCAGTCGTTGCGTGTGCGGTCTGAGTTGACGAAAGCATGTCCATCCATGCGGAGCGTGGGATACCGTCAAATATGGCAATACCTTGATCGCGAAATCTCAGAGACAGAGATGCGCGAACAAGCGCAAGCGGCGACTCGGCAGCTGGCGAAACGCCAATTGACTTGGCTGAGATCATGGCGGGCTGACACAAACACATTCATCAAGGTATCGGATTCGTTACCTGTCACAGAAGGAAAGATTTGGTTGTCTAAGGTATTTGATCGTGTTCTTTGAGCGCGAAACAGGCGGGGAGCGCGCCATTATTTGCTCTGTCACCATTCGTGAGCCCAATTACATCCCAGATCATGAGGAGTTCTTTTCTCTTGTGACGTCTGCCGGTGCTGAAGTTGTAGGTGAGCTCGCTGCGCAGCGCCAGCGGCCCAGCCCAGCAAACTACATCGGTGTTGGAAAAGTCGAGGAACTCGCTGCTCTGGTTGAGACAACCGAGGCGGATCTTGTGATTTTTGATGGAAATTTGTCTCCCAGTCAGGAGCGTAATCTTGAAAAACAAGTCCAGGCCCGCGTGATCGATCGTTCGGGGCTGATTCTCGACATTTTCGCCAGTCGAGCAAAAACATTTGAAGGGAAGCTTCAAGTCGAGCTCGCTCAACTGGATCACATCAGAACACGCTTGATTCGGGGATGGACCCACTTGGAGCGCCAAAAAGGGGGGATTGGCTTGCGGGGCCCTGGTGAAACCCAGCTCGAGACAGATCGTCGTTTGATTGCGGTTCGAATGAATTCTCTGAAAGGTCGTTTGGAGAAAGTTCGCAAAACCCGTGATCAGGGCCGGCGAGCACGCCGACGAAATGCGATTCCAACTGTTGCACTGGTGGGGTACACAAATGCGGGAAAGTCGACGTTATTTAACCGTTTAACCGAAGCGCACATTTATGCCGCAGATCAGCTTTTTGCGACATTGGATCCGACACTCCGAAAGATCACATTGCCAGGCGGAGCGGTGACGATTTTGGCGGATACCGTGGGCTTTGTTCAAAACCTGCCTCATGCATTAGTGGATGCGTTTCGAGCGACACTTGAGGAGGCAGCAGAAGCAGATGTTCTGATGTTTGTCCAAGATGGAGCGCATCCAGATCGACTCATGCAAGAGATGGCTGTTCTTGAGGTGCTCCACGAAATTGGTGCTGATGAAGTACCTCGGATTATTGTCATGAATAAAGTCGATATGCGGCCGGAAGTCACCCCTGGACTGGATGAGTCTGGCAGAATTTGGATTTCAGCCAATAGCGGTGCCGGAATCGATGAGCTCAGTATGGCCTTGGCCAATGCTATTGGGCAAACTCCCGAAGAACACGAGTTATTTTTGAAGCCGACGGAAGGTCGACTCCGAGCCAAGTTGTATCAGGATGCGGATGTGCTCTCAGAGTCGATGACAGATTTGGGCGAAACCCAGTTAAAAGTGAGGATCTCAGAGACGCGTTTGGCTTCTTTGCTCAGAGAGGTTGGTCGCGACTCAATTCACTGAGTATCATGCAGGGCCTCACGGAGAAACTATGACGATTGAAGATTCCGCACTAGAGCAACTGAAGACTCCCCCGCACTCCAGAGATGCCGAGCAGTCCTTGCTGGGCGGGTTATTATTGGATGCTCAAACCTGGGATCAGGTTGCTGGCATGGTCACTAAGGATGATTTCTATCTTCCCGAGCATCGCTTGATTTTTGAGGCCATGTTTAAGGTTTCTGAACGTAATCGACCATTGGATGTGCTGACGATTTCTGAGCACTTGGACGTGATGGGAGAGGCTGAGAATGCTGGCGGTATTGCCTATTTATCTGAGTTAGCTGCCAGTGCATCGAGCGCAAGTAATGTTGCCGCTTATGCGGAAATCATCCGCGATAGAGCGGTCCTTCGCCAGCTGATTCGTGTTGCCGGTGAGATGTCAGAAAACGCGAGAAAGCCGGCTGGTCGGAGCGTCAGTGAAATTCTTGATGAGGCCGAATCGAAAGTCTTCAAAATCAGCGAAGAGCGTCCGTCAAGAGGTGGACCTGAAGCGGTGAATCATTACTTGAAGGTCGCGCTGAAAAAAATTGATGAGTTGTATGCATCGGATTCCGAAATTACCGGTATCTCGACTGGATTTAAAAAGCTGGATCAGATGACGGCAGGTCTGCAGCAATCCGATTTAGTGATCGTTGCTGGCCGCCCATCGATGGGTAAAACGACCTTTGCGATGTGTTTGGTTGAAGCCTGCGTGATTAAGTCTGAAAAGCCAACCTTAGTCTTTTCGATGGAGATGCCAGGCGAGTCTATTGTGATGAGAATGCTGTCTTCGTTGGGCCGGATCGATCAAACCAAAGTCCGGACCGGAAAACTCAGCGATGAAGATTGGCCGCGGTTAACCTCTGCCTTTAGTTTGTTAAATGAAAAGCCTCTCTACATTGATGATACGCCCGCGTTAACACCAACTGAGTTGCGGTCTCGAGCGCGACGTATCGCACGTCAGCATCCGGAAGGGCTTGGCATGATCATGATTGACTATCTGCAATTGATGCAGGTCGCCGGCGTTGGAGAGAACCGAGCTGGTGAGATTTCAGAGATTTCACGATCACTCAAAGCGCTGGCGAAAGAACTGAGCTGTCCGGTTGTTGCCTTGTCACAGTTAAACCGGTCGCTGGAGCAACGCCCGAACAAGCGGCCGGTGATGTCAGATCTTCGCGAATCAGGTGCAATAGAGCAGGATGCAGATGTGATCTGTTTCATTTACCGCGATGAGGTTTATAACGAAAACACCGAGCACAAAGGGATTGCTGAAATTATTATCGGTAAGCAAAGAAACGGCCCCATCGGAACGATGCGGCTTGCGTTCTTAGGTCAGTTCACACGGTTTGAAGATCTCGCGGAATCCTATTACGAGGACTATCCCCATGAGTAAGTCCCTGCAAGATCAACTCCTTGCTCTTGGTGTTGCTGATAAGAAAAAGGCGAAGCAAGCCAAGCATCAGCAGCGTGTCGAATCAAAAGAGCCAAAGGGTCCGGGAATTCAAGAAAGTTTGCTTGAGTCCCAGCAGAAAGCACGCGAGGACAAAAAGGCGCGCGACCAAGCATTGGCTGCTGAGCGTGAAGCGAAGCGGTTGAGTGCTGAAAAGCTCGCGCAAGTTCGAGATATGGTGAAGTCGAGCTTGATTGATCGTGGACCAGAAGCCGCTCGTGTGGATTTCAGATTCCCATATGGAAAAAAAATCAGGCCATTCCCTGTGGGTGCTGATATTCGTGACCGTCTGGCAAGGGGATTACTGGGTCTCATAGAGATTGATGGTGCAATTTGCATCGTTCCACGTGACGTTTTAGAGAAGTGTCTTCATCGACTGGATGGCCAAGACATCTTTTCACATCTTGCAAAGCTTGAAGAGCAAGATGATGACTATCCTCCAATCCCTGACGATCTCGACTGGTAAATGCCGATTGATGAGCTAGCGGCGCTTGGCGCGTCGCTGTGTTTTGCTGTAGCTGGATTACTTGCCGTCGAACCCTCCCGCGTCCTTGGTGCCATCCGCTTCAATCGGATTCGGATGTTGGTGATCAGCGTTCTTTTGCTGACTGTTTCTTGGTTCAGTGGCGGAATCGATACGCTGAGCATGGATGTTTTGCCGGTGCTGGTAATCTCGGGTTTAGTTGGAATCTTTCTCGGCGATACATTTTTATTCGCGGGTTTGAGGCGTGTTGGACCACGTAGAAACGCGGTGATGTTTGCATTGAATGCTCCATTGACTGCAATTGCTGGTATTTTCCTTTTGGATGAGATGCTGTCCTTTCCTGTGTTTCTCGGATGCCTCTTCGTGACGAGTGGCGTAATGATCGCGATTGCTTATGGCCGGCGTCCCTCAGTATCCAGTCATTGGGAAGCTGTGCATGGGTCACTGCCGCTTGGACTTTTTTTCGGGTTCTTGGCCGCCGCCGGGCAAGCGGGAGGCATTTTGTTATCGAGGCCCTTGATGGAGCAGGGGGTGGATCCGGTTGCTGGATCTGCAGTTCGCGTCGCCATTGCAGCACTGGCTTTGTTCATGACTTACGGATGGACCACGCGAGGGACTGCAAAAGATCATTCAGTCTGGACTCGGACGATCATCTTAAAAACCATCGGAAGTGGGGTGATTGGGATGGGCGTCGGGATGACTCTGGTGATGTTTGCACTGACCGGTGGAGAGGCCGGGATTGTATCGACGTTAAGTTCTGCCGCCCCAGTGGTGATGTTGCCTGTTCTCTGGGTGACTTCACAGGAAAGGCCTGCACTTGGAGCCTGGATCGGTGCTCTGATTGTTTTTTTCGGAACCGCTCTGATCCTCAACCTCGGATAATGCACTCAATTTGTGCAAAATATGCACAATAATGGCGCATTGGCGCTTGTGAAAGGGAAGCCTGAGTGCTAGCTTTTCCAAGCATGGCGGCGGGCACACCCGAATCTTGGCATGGCACAACTGTTGCTGATGGAAGTGAGGGTGCCTACAGAATATTGATAAGGCCCGTAGGAAGATTAAAACAAACCGCTTAATTCAGGAGTTATTCCATGAAATTTTCTGCAAAGATTGCAACAACTGTCGCGGCGTCGGCTGTTATTGTTGCTCAAGTGGCATCAGCCGGTACGCTGGATGATGTCAAAGCCCGTGGTGAATTGAAATGTGGCATCAGTGGTGGCGTTCCAGGTTTCTCATCGCCGGATGATGCTGGTCGCATGCAAGGTATTGATGCTGCCGTTTGTGACGCGGTTGCCGCTGCCGTTTTGGGCGACGCAAGCAAGGTTACATTTATCCCACTGACTGCCAAAGAGCGTTTTACTGCACTGGCGTCTGGCGAAGTGGATGTGCTTTCGCGCAACACGACTCACACGTTGACACGTGAAGCGTCACTGGGTCTGAACTTTACCTATTACAACTACATCGATGGCCAGGGTTTCATGGTCATGAAAGATTCTGGCATCAAATCAACGCTTGAGTTAGACGGAGCGAGTATTTGTGTGCAGGCCGGTACTACGACTGAGCTGAATATGGCTGACTACTTCCGGAACAACAATATGTCGTTCACACCGGTGGGTTATGAGACGTCAACGCAAACGCGCGAAGGTTTCGAAGGTGGCGCCTGTGACGTACTGACTTCCGATAAGTCACAGTTGGCTGCTTTGAGTACGGAAATGAAAGTTGGCCCAGCGGGTGTGACGATTCTTCCAGAAACCATCTCAAAAGAGCCTCTCGGACCTGTTGTTCGTCAAGGTGATGATCAGTGGATGGATATTATTGCAATGACTCTATACGCGTTGATCAATGCTGAAGAGCTGGGTATTACCTCAGGAAACATCGATAACCTGAAGGCTAACCCGAGCAATCCAAACGTTGCTCGCTTGGTTGGTACTGAAGGCAATATGGGCGAGCTTCTCGGCCTTGGACCTGATTGGTCGTACAATGCGATCAAGCAAGTTGGTAACTACGGCGAAATCTATGAGCGCACTGTTGCCAAGATTGGTATTCCACGCGCTGGATCAGTCAATGATCTTTGGACGCGTGGCGGAATCCTTTACGCTCCACCGATTCGTTAATTGGAACCGATCTAAGACCGGGCGCTGCCCGGTCTTTCTTTAATAATCGCCGGATTATATTGTGATAGAACGTACGCGTATTCCCCTGCATCGAGATCCTAAATTTCGAGCGCTGGTGATTCAAATCCTAGCTTTGGCTTTTGTGGGGTACGGTTTTTACTCGCTATTTCAAACGACTGTCGACAACTTGGTTGCCCGTGGTATTCAAACCGGCACGAGTTTTTTTGACGAAGTAGCGCCGTTTCAAATCGGATTCAGTCCATTTTTTGATTACAAGCTTGGCGAATCAACCTATATCGACGTGTTCTTCGTGGGGATCCAGAACACCATCTTAGTTGCCGTATTGGGTATCGTTGCTGCCACACTTCTCGGATTTTTTATCGGTGTTGTCCGTTTGTCACCCAACTGGTTGATCTCAAGAGGCGC
>OBNV01000015.1_pt1 | contig 17278 bp, 18 predicted proteins | sample 1498831 | NCBI WGS metagenome assembly OBNV01 (sample SAMEA3275640, study PRJEB22092) | marine metagenome | biome: ENVO:01000035; feature: ENVO:00002223; material: ENVO:00002042 | collected 2014-06-19T07:15:00+00 | depth 1 m | reverse complement strand
GAGGAATTTAAAAAATATTTTTAATTAATAAGAGTATTTTTTTGATGGAAATTTTCTTTTTTTAACATCATTTGCATATTTAGAAACTGCTTTTGATAGCTCTCTCTTTATATTAGTGTATTTCTTTACAAATCTAACTTTAATAGGATTTAGCCCTATTAAATCGTCAAATACTAAAATCTGACCATCACAATTCTTAGATGCACCTATGCCAATTGTTGGAATGCCAATACTATCTGTAACAAGTTTCGCTAATGAAGTTTCAATACATTCTAAAACCATTGAAAAAGCACCTGACTGTTCTAATAATTTAGCGTCTCTTAAAATATTTTCTTTTTCTACTTTATTCTCACCCTTAAATTTAAACTTTTTATCTGACTGAGGCAGCACTCCAAGATGACCCATTACAGGTATATTATTTTTAACTAAAGTTTTAATTATTTTAGTAATTTTTTTTCCACCTTCTAGTTTTACTCCATCACTTTTAGTTTTTTTCATGATTAGTTTTGCATTTTTCAATGCCTCTTTAGGATTTCGATAAGTGTTATATGGCATATCAACAATCATTAAACTTCGTTTAATACCCATTCGAACACTCTTAGAATGTTCAATAATAGTATTTAAAGTTACTTCTTTTGTAGATTTATAATTGTATAAAACTGACCCAAGTGAATCTCCTACTAAAATAAGATCACAATAATTATCTAAAACTGAAGCTATATTTTTTGAATAGGCAGTTAAAGCTACGATTTTAGTTTTATTTTTCTTATTTATGAACTTTTTTATTTTCATAAGTTTCCTCACTACACTTATATTAAATTAAAACAATATCTTAACAAAATTTAAATAAAACTTTTACATAAGTAATTTAATTTGTTTTTATGAGTTTTGATAAAGTTAAACAAGCTACAGTAGAATTATTCAATTCTAACATTGAACCTTTTAAAGAAATAGTCTCTAAAGACGTTCATTGTGAATCTATACACAAATCTAGTTTTGGTAGCTCAGTCAAAAATTACGATGAAATGATGGAAATGGTTGAGGATGCTATGTCAAATTGGACAGGTGAGCATGAAATAAAATGCCTAATAGACACTCCAGAAGTTGTTGTAAAAACAGTGAATGGTTTTGATCCTAATTTTACTTATCTTGAAATAGATCATCTTAAAGATGGTAAGATAATTAAACATTTTTACGGTAAAGTTCCAAAATAATAATTTATAGATCCATACCAAAAAAATATTACCAGGTACCTGTATTTTCCATTGAGGACCAGGGTTCTTTAGGCTCTAAGTTTCCTTCTTGAAGAATTTCTATTGAAATTTTATCGGGCGATCTGACAAATGCCATATGACCATCCCTTGGAGGTCTATTGATAGTATAACCCATATCCATTAATCTTTTGCAAGTTTCATAAATGTTATCTACACGGTAAGCGAGATGACCAAAATTTCTTGAACCTTCTCCCAGTTCGTCTCCATCCCAATTATAAGTTAATTCAATTTCTGCTTTATCGTCATTTGGTGCAGCAAGAAAAATAAGTGTATATCTCCCCTTTTCATCTTCCATTCTTCTTGTTTCCTTAAGCCCAAGACCGTCACAGAAAAATTTTAATGACTCGTCCACATTCTTAATTCTAATCATTGTGTGTAAATATTTCATATGTCTACTTTATAGTTCAAAACTACTCTAATTCAATAGTACTTGGAGGTTTTGAAGTAACATCATAAACAACTCTATTTATGCCTCTTATGCTATTAACTATTTTATTAGAAATAGTTTGCATGAAAGATTTTCTAAATTCAAAGAAATCGGCTGTCATTCCATCTTCAGATGTAATTGCTCTTAAGAGGCAGAGATATTCATAAGTACGGTTGTCTCCCATCACCCCTACAGTTTTGACAGGTAGCAGAGCAGCATACGCTTGCCAAATTTTATGATAAAGACCATGGTCTTTTAATGCTTGTATAAAATAATAATCAGCCTCTTTTAAAATTTTTATTTTCTCATTAGTGATATTTCCTGGCATTCTAATTGCTAAACCAGGGCCTGGAAAAGGGTGCCTTGATATGATCTCTTTACTTAATTTTAATTCTAAACCTAATTTTCTAACTTCATCTTTAAATAAAAACTTTAGTGGCTCAACAAGTTTTAGGTTCATTTTTTTAGGTAAACCACCGACATTATGATGCGATTTAATTTTAGAAGTTTGACTACCAGTAACTGATTTACTTTCAATCAAATCAGGATAAAGCGTTCCTTGAGCTAAAAATTTAACATCTTTAATTTTTTTTGCATATCGCTCGAAAATTTTTATAAATAAATTTCCAATTATTTTTCTTTTTTTTTCAGGATCAGAAACATTCTTTAGCTTTCCTAAAAACTCATTTTCAGCATTTACATAAATTAGGTTCATTTTTAACCGTTTTTTAAAAGTTTGAACAACCTGTGTTTCTTCATCTTTTCTTAAAAGCCCTGTATTAACAAAAATACAATACAATTTTTTTCCTATGGCTTTATTTAATAATTGAGCAACGACACTACTATCTACACCTCCAGATAATGCACAAATAACTTTATGGCTACCTACTTGATCTCTCACCTCGTTGATTAATTTTATTTTTTGATCTTTGGAAGACCAATTTTTTTTAATTTTACAGATTAAAAATACAAAATTACTGATCAGTTTTTTTCCATTTTCAGTATGAGTAACTTCTGGATGAAATTGTACTCCATAATATTTTTTAAGTTTATTTTCAACTATGGCATATTTAGAATTTGTACTAGACGCGATGACCTGAAAATTTTTCGGTAGTTTAGACACTTGATCTGCATGACTCATCCAAACCTCTTTAGTTTTTTTAACACCATAGAAATTTTTAGTTAGTAAGCTGTCCCTTTTTTTAAAAATATTGGCTAATCCAAATTCACGATGTTTTGATTGTCTAACTCTTCCACCATTTAACTTTGATAAAATTTGATGACCAAAGCAAATTCCTAAAATTGGAATGTTTAATTCTAATATTTTTTTATCAAACGAATATTTGTTGATTTGATAAACATTTAAAGGACCACCAGACAAAATAATTCCTCTTACACTCTGGTTAATATCACTAGTTCTAATTTTTTTATGACTTACAATTTCTGAAAAAACACCTAGCTCCCTAATTCTTCTTGCGATTAATTGGGTAAACTGAGAACCAAAATCTATGATTACAACTTTATCCAGATTTTGATCAAGACTCATTTTTTGGATCTATATTTTTTAATGACTCTTTAATTTCCTCATTTTCATTACATAAATTCTTACAAACTTTTGCGAATGTATCAGACATATTTTTAACTTTGTCGTAATTAGATTGTTCAATGGCTATTTTCATCATCATTAACATAGCTTCCTCATTATTAGGTTCTATAAGAAGGGCTGTCTCTAGATTGTGCTCCTCTTTACTCTGATTTTCCTCATGATTATAAATTTTAGCAAGGTATAAATATGAATTAGCATCTTTAGGGTTAAAAACTATGCTTCTTTCAAATAAAAAACGCGCATCCTCATACTTTTCTTTTTCATATAACTTTAGTGCTTTGTTGAAAAAATTTTCTTTACTAAATGTTTGAGTGTTAAATGAAAAAAATATAGCACTGATAAAAATTAATTTTAAAATTTTACTCATTAGTATTTACTATCACTCTTAATAACATCAACATTATGAACCATGCTCTCATAAAAACCTGCTTTAGTAATTTTTACAAAATGAGGTTTATTTCTGAGACCAATAATATTTTTAGAACCTAAATATCCCATAGAAGATTTTAAGCCACCAACTAATTTATATATTATACTTCCAACATCACCTTTATACTTTACAAAACCTTCAACACCCTCTGGCACATATTTTGAAATATCTTTTTGTTTTTTTTGAAAATATCTATCAGCCGAACCTTTGTTCATAGCTCCTACAGAACCCATTCCACGAAAGCTTTTAAATAATTTCCCATTTTTTTTTATTAATTTTCCAGGAGTCTCATTTGTTCCTGCAAATAATGATCCTATCATTACAGCATCTGCTCCTGCTGCAAATGCTTTTGCTAAATCACCAGAATACTTTATTCCTCCATCAGAAATAATTTTAACTTTTTTGTTTTTTATACCATTTCTTACTGCCAAAATTGCACTTAGCTGTGGAACCCCAATGCCCGCAACTAATCTAGTAGTACAAATTGAGCCTGGACCAATCCCAACTTTAATTATATCTACTCCTAATTTTATTAAAAATTTTGCAGCTTCTGGAGTTGCAATATTTCCAGCACACAAAGCGATTTTGTTGTTTTTACTTTTTTTAATATATTTAATAATTTCTCCAACTTTTTTTGTATGTCCATGAGCGGTATCAACTACAATCAAGTCAACACCTTCATTAATAATTTCTTTTGCTCTAATAAATTCTTTCTCTGACGCTCCAACTGCAGCTCCAACTTTTAAAGAATATTTTTTAACTTTTCTAATTTCTGAAACTTGTGTTTTAATATCTAAGTTTCTATGAATAACTCCTATTCCACCAGCTTTTGCAATAGCAATTGCCATTTTGCTTTCTGTGACTGTGTCCATTGCAGATGACAAAAGTGGAATTTTTAGTTTCAGATTATTGGTCAAAGATACTGTGGTATCAGCCTCAGATGGTAATATTTCTGAGTAATTTGGCGCTAATGTTACATCGTCAAAGGTAAGTGCTTCTTTTATAGGAACCATAATCTTTTATATACGATTCCTTTTAAATTTAAAGTCCCTATCTAATTTTTCTACAAATAATAAAACTTTCTTTAGAATCTTTTCGACTTGATTTAGGTTTAAAAACCTTAACTTCCTTAAAATATTTTTTACCTTCAGCAACTATTTCATTAAATGTCCCACCCATAAAAATTTTTGATATGAAATAACCATTTTCCTTAATCATATCTTTAGCAAATAACATTGCTTCTTTACATAATTCGCCGGTTTGGATTGAGTCAATATTTTTGATTCCTGTAGTATTTACAGCCATATCTGACAAAACTACATCTACTTTAGTATTTAAATTATTTTTAATTTCATCTTGTACGTCACTTTCTGTAAAATCACCCTGTATTTGTAAGCTATTTCCAATAGGTTCCATTTTTTTAAGATCAATTGAAATTAATTTTCCATTTTTTATAACTTTTGAAGAATATTGGGACCAGCTACCTGGGGCAGCACCTAAGTCAATTACTGATAACCCACCTTTGAATATTTTAAATTTTTCATCTATTTCAATCAATTTATAGGCTGATCTTGCTCTGTATCCATCAACTTTAGATTGTCTTACGTAGATATCTCTTCTTTGCTTATTAACCCAATTCTTAGAAATTTTATTTTTTTTCAATTAATTTATAAATCTTAAACTTTTATTTAAAATTTTACCTTGAAGTGTTTTGATATCTATTTCTATTTCTTTATTTAATCTCATATCTTTATTGTCCTTCCAGATTCCAGCAGCAAGATGTAATATGCCTATCTTATAATTTGGCAAGTATGGTTCCACAAAAGTATTATTCACTTCATCAAATTTTGGTAAAAGATTACTAGTTATCCAATTACAATTTAAAGGTAAAAATTCTGTTTCAACATTATCAATATAGACAGACATGTTCATTGCAAGTTGCTCGGATCCAAATATATCTCCTCCTTTAAGAGTTTGATTTAAATTCTCTTGCCATTTTTCCCATGTAGTAGATTTTTTTTCTAATGAGAAAACTCCAATATTAATATGCGGAGCGAATGCTAATTTTCTTGCTTTTTCATAACTAATTTTAGATTTAAGAGCATGTTTAAAATTTTGTGATTTTATAATTGCAAGCTTGCCAAAAACCCAATTTACTCTTGAGGTAATTTTGTAACCAGGACCTATGGTTTGAGTAATTCCTAGTTTCGCATTTTCGCATGCTTTAAAATATAACTCTATGGCTTGCCAATCATTTACCCATGCATCACAATCAATCCAAAGATATTTTTCATAATCAGGGAAATATTTTGGGAGGAAGGCTCTAGAAACTTGGCTCTTCAACCATTCACGACCTTTGATTTTGTTGTCTGGAACTTCTATATCCCATTCTGCAGATTTAATCTCATCTACTTTAGACGACAGTTCACTTTTTTGCTGGTCAGAAAGTCCAGCATCTAAAATACATATTGCAATATCTCTACTTTTTTCAAACCTTTTAATAGAATTTATTAATTCAGTTAATAAAGGATAGTAGTTGGCATCAGCTAGTGAAACAATTACATTTTTTTTCATTACAAGACATCTTCAAGATCATCATCCTCATCTCTGAAATTTTGGTCCTCGTTTTGTTTTTTTAACTTTTGATAATGGAAAAAACTTATAGGAAGCATAAATAAATAAACAATCGCGCTTATAGCTATTACATTAAACGGATAGATCAAAAGTAGACCAAAAAATAATACAATCCCAAATAAAAGGAAAATTGTTGTTTTTCTTTGAATAACGATTTTCTTAAAAGAATAACTGGGGAACTTACTTATTAATAGTAATGAGGTTGCAATAAAGAAAATTGGTACAACTATATCGTAATTAATTTGGATGAATTCAAAGTTGGTCATACTAAATATCAATGGCGTCAAAACTAAAATCCCACCTGCTGGGGATGGCACACCTTCAAAAAAGTTATCTCTCCATGAAGGTTCTTGATCAGAATTAACATTAAATCGTGCTAATCTTAGAGCAACACAAATTACATATATAAGACAAACTAACCAACCAAATCTTCCTAAGGTATTTAGTTTCCAAAAATACATTATAAAGGCGGGAGCAACACCAAAGCTTATCATATCAGTTAAAGAGTCTAGTTCTTTTCCAACTTTTGAGGTGCCTTTAATTAATCTTGCAATACGTCCGTCTAATCCGTCTATTACTGCTGCCAAGATTATAGCAACAATTGCAAATTCAAATCTTCCATCTAAAGCAAATCTAATTGAAGTTAATCCAATACAAACTCCGATTAGGGTGAGCATGTTGGGCAAAATTACTCTTGCATTTTTTTTGTCCGCAACAACTTTAAAATTGTTTTTTGGTTTTAGCATAATTATTTTTTAGCCAATAAAGTCTCACCAGAAATTGCCGTTTGACCAACTTTTACAAGCGGCTCATAATTTTCATAATAAACATCTGCTCTGCTTCCAAATCTTATCATTCCAATTCTGTCACCTTGGTTAAGTTCTTGATTCTTGTCTGTTTCACAAACAATTCTTCTCGCAACTAAACCTGCAATTTGCACTACTATTATGTCATTGCCGTGTTTGTCTTTAATTTTGTAATAATTTCTCTCATTGTCTTCACTTGCTTTATCTAAAGATGCATTAAAAAATTTTCCAGGTTTGTATAAAATGTCTTCAACAATTCCTGAACAAGGAGTTCTATTTACATGGCAATCAAATACATTCATAAAAATACTAATTTTTTTGAATTTTTTATTTTCAAGACCAACTTCTTTAGGTCCATCCACCTCTTCAACTTTTATAACCTCACCATCAGCAGGACTTACAAGATAATCATCGTTACCTATAATAGTTCTTTCAGGGTCTCTAAAAAAATAATAAACCCATACTGTTAATAACAAACCTATTAGACCTAAAAAGTTGTTAAAGATTAATAAAATAATAGTAATGAAGGCAGCAATAACTAAAAACTTGTAACCCTCTGTGTGAATTTTTGGAAATATCTTGGTAAACATATTCTTCTATTTGCTAATTTTTGATTAATATGTATATAAACCAATCAAATTCAATTAATAAGATAATTTTTTATTTTAATGAGTAAAATCAAGGTAAATAACCCCGTTGTAGAGTTAGATGGCGATGAAATGACTCGAATTATTTGGGAGTTCATTAAAAATAAACTTATCCTACCCTATCTTGATCTGGGAATTGAATATTATGATCTTGGTATGAAAAGCCGTGACAATACGGATGATCAAATCACAATAGACTCCGCAAATGCCATCAAAAAAATTGGGGTTGGGATTAAATGTGCAACTATCACGCCTGATGAAGCAAGAGTAGAAGAATTTGACCTAAAAAAAATGTGGAGATCACCAAATGGAACAATCAGAAATATCATTGGGGGGACTGTTTTTAGAGAACCAATCATCTGTAAAAATATTCCAAAGCTTGTTCCCTCTTGGACAGATCCAGTAGTTATAGGAAGACATGCTTTTGGAGATCAGTACAGAGCAACAGATTTTAAAGTTCCTGGTAAAGGAAAAATGGAAGTTAAGTGGACTTCAGAAGATGGAAAAGATGAAATAAAATATGAGGTATTTAATTTCACTGGTCCAGGGGTAGCGCTTTCAATGTATAATTTAGATAAATCTATTCAAGACTTTGCAAGATCTTGTTTTAGTTATGGGCTTATGAAAAAATGGCCAGTTTATATGTCTACCAAAAATACAATTCTAAAACAATACGATGGTAGATTTAAAGATATTTTCCAAGAAATATTTGAAAATGAGTTTAAAGAAGAATTTGAAAAAAATAATTTAACTTATGAGCACAGATTAATTGACGACATGGTTGCATGTGCAATGAAATGGAGTGGTAAATATATTTGGGCTTGTAAAAATTATGATGGTGATGTGCAATCAGATACTATGGCACAAGGTTATGGTTCGTTGGGATTAATGACTAGTACACTTCTTACCCCAGATGGAAAAATTATGGAAGCAGAAGCCGCTCATGGGACTGTAACGAGACACTACAGAATGCATCAACAAGGTAAAGAAACTTCAACAAATCCTATCGCATCTATTTTTGCATGGACTAGAGGACTAGCGCACAGAGGAAAGCTAGATAGTAATAATGAATTAATTAAATTTGCACAAACAATTGAAAAAGTTTGTATTGAGTGTGTTGAAAACGGAGCTATGACAAAAGATTTAGCAATACTAATTGGGCCATCAAGTAAATACTTAACGACTAATCAATTTTTAGATGAAATTGATGGTAATCTAAAAGCGAAATTAAATTAAAGCCTTTAGTTTTTCAAAAGCATCTTCTATTTTTGACTGATCTTGGCCACCTGCTTGGGCAAAATCCTTTCTTCCACCACCGCCCTTGCCACCAATAATCTCAGATCCAATTTTAACAAATTCAACAGCATCATATTTGCCTGTTAAGCTTTCTGTTACTCCTACTGCTATACCTACTTTGTCATCCTTGCTTGCAAAAACTATGACAATACCCTCCGATAAATCTTTTTTACCTTGATCAACTAATTTTCTTAACTCTTTTGGAGGAAGATCATCAACTTTTTGAAGTCTCAATTTTATTCCATTTATATCTTGATCTTTGATAATATTTTTAGATTTATCATTTAAAATTGAATTTACAGAGAGAGTATCTAATTGTTTTGTTAAATTTTTAATCATGTTTTTTTGATCAGATTGATCCAAGCTTGGTTTTCCTCCAAGCCTTGTTATTTGTTCACTTAATTCTTTAATGGTTTCATCATCCTTTTCAGAAGATAGGGCTGAGAGTTTTTCTTTATTTTTTAAATAATTCTCTAATTGTTTGTCTCTTAAAGCCTCAATTCGTCTGACCCCAGCAGCGATTGAAGATTGGCTGACTATTTTAAATTTTCCAATATCTCCAGTATTTTTAACATGGGTCCCACCACATAATTCTGTGGAAAAATATTTTCCATCCTCATCTCCCATAGAAAGCACTCTCACTTCATCTCCATATTTTTCACCAAATAAAGCCAAAGCTCCATTTTCTACAGCTTCATCAGGTGTCATTAACCTAGTTTTTACATCTGACTTTTTTGAAACCATATCATTCACAAAGTTCTCTATCTTATCAATTTCATCATTTTGGATTGGTTTCATATGACTAAAATCAAATCTCAATCTGCTAGGCTCGACAAGAGAACCTTTTTGGGTTACGTGATCCCCTAATACTCTTCTTAAAGATTCATGTAAAAGATGGGTTGCAGAGTGATACGCTCTAGTATCATCTCTTCTATCAACATTTATCCTCATTTCAACGCTATCTTTGATCTTTATAGAACCACTAACCACTTTCCCATAATGTACAAATAAATCTCCAAGTTTTTTCTGAACATCTGTTACTTCAAATTTAAATTCATTTGATACGATCTCACCAGTGTCCCCTACTTGACCTCCAGACTCTCCATAAAATGGGGTTTGGTTTACTATAATCATTCCTTCATCATTTTCTTTCAATTGATCAACTTCCTTATTTTCCTTTAACAAAGACAAAACAACACCTTCAGCTTGATTTGTTTCGTAACCTAAAAATTCTGTTGGCTCTAACCGATCTTTAATCCCAAACCAAATATCTTCAACAGCAGCATCTCCTGAACCTTTCCAATTTTTTTTAGCAAGTTCTCTACTTTGTTTCATTAAGGTTTTAAATTTTTCTGTATCAATGGACATTGATTTATTTCTTAAAATATCTTCAGTAAGATCTAACGGAAATCCATATGTGTCATATAATTTAAATGCCACTTCACCGGGTAAAACTTTATCAATCTTAGAAATTTCATCATTTAAAATTTTAATTCCTCTATCAAGAAGAACTAAGAATTTTTCTTCTTCCATTCTTAAAGTTTCTTTAATCAATGACTCAGCTCTTACAAGCTCTGGATAATTTCCTGACATTTCATTTTTAAGGGTATCAAACAAATTATAAAAAACTGGTTCCTTAGATCCTAATAAGTGAGAATGTCTCATCCCTCTTCTCATAATTCTTCTAAGCACATATCCTCTTCCTTCGTTGGAAGGTAAAACACCTTCTGCAATTAAAAAAGAACTTGCTCTTAAGTGGTCAGCTATAACTCTAAAACTTGAGAGATTAGTTTTATTTGATTTAACTTTAACAATATCTGAAGCTGCATTTATAATTTTTTCAAAATGATCTGTTTCATAGTTATCATGCGTTCCTTGAAGTAATGCTGCAATTCTCTCTAAACCCATACCAGTATCTACAGATGGCTTTGGTAGATTTATTCTTTTATCTTTTGAAACTTGCTCATATTGCATAAAGACTAAATTCCAAATCTCAATAAATCGATCCCCGTCCTCGTCTTTTGAGCCAGGTAATCCTCCAGCTAAATGATCTCCATGGTCAAAAAATATTTCAGAACACGGTCCACAAGGGCCGGTCTCACCCATTGACCAAAAGTTATCAGATGTAGCAATTCTAATTATTCGATCATCGCTAAAACCCGCTATTTTCTTCCAAAAATTGAAGGCTTCATCATCTTCGTGAAATACAGTTACATAAAGCCGGTCTTTATCAATGCCAAAATCTTTAGTAATTAAATCCCAAGCATAATGAATTGCCTGTTCTTTAAAGTAATCTCCAAAAGAAAAATTTCCTAGCATCTCAAAGAAAGTATGGTGACGAGGTGTATAGCCAACATTTTCAAGGTCGTTATGTTTTCCTCCAGCCCTGACACATTTTTGAGAAGTAGTAGCTCTTACATAATCTCTTTTTTCTAAACCTGTGAATACATTTTTAAACTGAACCATACCAGAATTAGCAAACATTAAGGTTGGGTCGTTATTGGGTACTAAATTACTAGACTCGACAATTTTATGCTCATTCTTTTCAAAGTACTTTAAGAAAGTATTTCTTATTTCATTTAAGGTTTTGTCAGCCATATTTTTAAAATACAGCTTTTTTAATCTATGTAAAATACATTTATACTCGGTTAAGGGCTTCCTAGGAAGCCCTGTAACCGGAAGAGAATAATGATAAAAAACTTATCAACTATTCTTTATAACTTTTAAATGACATTATTTTTGCTGATTTATTAAAATTTTGTTTAAAAAAAGGGGGGAAAGGCGCTTAAATTAAGCGCCTTTGTATTAATAAAGATGACCTATTAATTCTTTTTAGATGGAGGAGTAGCTTCTGCTTTTTCAGCCTCCTCTTTTTCAGCTACCTTCTTTTCTTTCTCAATCTTATCTGGATCAAGCGGGTTTCCTTCTATTTTCTTAGAAATTACTCCTGCTTTCTCTCTGATAGCCATTTCAATTTCTGCAGCAACTTGAGGATTTTGAGCTAAATAAGTCTTAGCATTTTCTCTACCTTGACCAATTTTCTCTCCTTTGTAAGCATACCATGCACCTGATTTTTCAATTATATCTGCTTTGGAACCAAGATCGACGAGTTCTCCCATCTTGCTAATTCCTCTTCCATACATCAAGTCAAATTCTACAACTTTAAATGGTGGAGCAACTTTGTTTTTAACTACTTTAACTCTTGTTGAGTTACCAATAATTTCATCTTTATCTTTAATGGCACCAATTCTTCTAATGTCCATTCTTACTGATGAATAAAATTTAAGTGCATTTCCACCTGATGTTGTTTCAGGACTTCCAAACATAACTCCAATTTTCATTCTGATTTGGTTAATGAAAATCATCATTGTGTTTGTGTTAGAAATTGAACCAGTTAATTTTCTTAAAGCCTGACTCATTAATCTTGATTGAAGACCAACATGATGATCTCCCATCTCTCCTTCGATTTCAGCTTTTGGTGTTAGAGCTGCAACAGAGTCGATAACAATAACTGAAATAGAGCCTGATTTTACTAGTGTATCAGCAATTTCTAAAGCTTGCTCACCCGCATCTGGTTGTGAAATTAAAAGTTCTTCAGTATTAACACCTAATTTTTTTGCATAAACTGGATCTAAAGCATGCTCTGCATCAACAAACGCACAAATTCCTCCAGCTTTTTGAGCTTCAGCAACAACTTGTAATGCTAATGTTGTTTTTCCAGATGACTCTGGTCCATAAACTTCAACAATTCTTCCTTTAGGCAATCCACCTATTCCTAAAGCTAAATCTAAACTTAATGATCCTGTAGATATTGACTCAATATCCATAGCTCTTTTTTCACCAAGCTTCATTACAGAACCTTTTCCAAAATTATCTGTAATTTGAGCTATCGCAGCATCTAATGCTTTATTTTTCTCTTTATTGTCCACTTCTTGATCTTTAGTAGATTTAACTACTTTTAGGTTACTTTTAGTCATTTTTTGCCTCTTTTATTAAATTTTTTAACACTCGAATCATGTATTTAAATGTACACATTTTGTTCTCATTGGCAATATGTTTATTTTACTGGTCAAAAAGTCAAATAATTACTTAAGATTTAGATATTGGCTATTTAAAAGCCCCACTGCTTTTAAGAGATTATATTGAGCCATCAGGTAGTTTTTCTCAGAATCTGCTAATGATATTTGAGCAGAGAGTAATAATGCATTTGATTGGATAACATCAAGAGTTGTTCTAGATCCTCTTTCGTACTCTGCAGTAACTCCCTCATATGCTATTTGAGATGCACCAACTTGCACTTTCACAGAGTTTAAAAAACTTTCTGAAGATTGTAAGCTTGACCATGCACTTGCTACATTAGTTTCATTAGTTCTAACAGCATCATCTAACAATAATCTTTTTCGAGTAGTTAAATTGGAGTTTTTGTTAATTGTTGATCTTTTTTTTCCACCAGAATAAAAAGGCCAACTTAAAGTAGCTTTTAAAGTATCTTTTTCTCGCTCATCAATAGTTGACGTAAGGTCATCTGAGTACGATCTTTCTAAAGATAAGGATGCTGAAGGCTTTAAATCAGATTCTGATATTGCTAAATCTTTTTCAGACTTTTCTAAATCAAGTTTTGCAATTAAAATATCTGGGTTGTTTTGTTTAGAAAGATTTATTGCTTCACTAAGAGTATTTGGAATACTTACAATTGCATTTGAATTTTTTTTCAATTGATTTGGATCACTAATTTTACCAATTATATTTTCATAATTTAGTTTACTAATTAATAAGTCACTTTTTGCTTTAGCGAATTGAGCTTGAGCACCTGCTAGTGAAGATTCAGATTGTGCTAAATCAGTATTTGTTATTTGACCTCGATCTCTTCTAATTTTATCATTTTCTACTTGTCTAATTAGTAAATTTAAATTTTTTGAATTGATATTAAGTGTTTCTCTAGCTAGAATTAAATTTGTGAATGCATCTATTGCTTTATGTAAGATATCTTGTTCTTTTTTTACTAATTTTGCTTTTGCTAAATCTAAAGCAGTAATATTTTTTTGAAGAGTTATATCTCTTCCAAAATCTAAAATTGTTTGCTCTAATTTTATTGAAGTTGTAAACGGATCAACGTCACTGATAGTTGCATCACCTCCACTTTGATTAGTAAGCTTATTCGTATCCTCAATACTTTTAGACCCACTTAATGTTAATGAGGGTTTATAATCAGCTTTTGAAATATTTACATCTTCTTCTGAGGCTTTAATATTTTCTCTTTCAGCATTTAATTGAATATTATTTTTGTAAGTTTGGTTTAATGCATCATATAGGGTGACAGAAAATGCATTACTAAAATAAAAGAATGATAAACTAATTAATACTAATATTTTTTTCATTTAGCTTTATATACAGCAGATTTTATTTGATGGTTATCATTTAAATTTAAAATTATTGAGGCATATTTAGGCATATTCTTAAACATATTTTGGGTTATTCTCTGATAAGTTTGCATAAAATTAATTACATCCACTTTACTCATTATTTTATGACTACGTTTCCTCTTAGTTTTCAACCAAAGCTTTTGCTCCTGCTTTAATCGCCATTTTTGCAACAAACTGAAGCTTTTAGCTTTCAAATAAATCATACAATCTAACTGAGAGTATAGCTTTTTATACTTTGTTTTTAATTGCTGATTTACATGTTTTCTCCAAATTAGATTTTGATCATTAGTTTTTTCAAGAGAATTAATTGGTTTTTTTAATGTTTTATTTATCTCTGCCCTAGCACCAACACACCAACCCTCAAATATTATAATATCTGGCTGTTCATTAATACTTTCCCAGTTCTTCTTGGGAAATCTATCATCTATAGCTTTGTTAAAGTTTGGTAGTTTCAATTTTTTAAATCTTTTGTTTTTTACTTTCTTAAAAAAATCTAACATCATTTTGATATCATGCGTTCCTGGCACCCCTCTTGTCATTAACATTGGGTGAACTTTTTTTGATAAATTTGTTCTTTCTTTTCTTGTTTTATAAAAATCATCAATTGAAATTTTAAATACTTTTAATTTGAAATATTTTTCTAATATAATTTTAATAATTGAGCTTATTGTTGTTTTGCCTGTTCCTTGTCCTCCAGCTAAACCTACAAAATAAGGTTTTTTCCTATTAGCTTTTTTTGCAATCCAAAAACATATTGGAATCAAAAAAGACTTAATCATCTTATCTTTATTTTTAAATTTCTCAGTTGTGGTTTCTTGTGATTTAATAAATTTTACACAGTCATTTTTTACCTTACTAAAACAATGACTCACCGGTTGCATAAAAATTATTTTTTTTGATCTAAAGGATGATTTTGTCCATCATTTACTGGAACTTCATTTAATCCAAATGTATCTATTTCATCAATGCAACCAACATTAAAACCAGTCATTGCTGGATTAATTCTTGGATTGTGATGAGTATAAATTCCACAGTCAGAGCAAAAGTAATGCTTCGCAATTTTAGAATGGAATTGATAAAGTTTTAATTTATCTTCGCCTTTAATAATTTTGAAATCTTCATTTTTTACCATGGACATAATTGCACCTTTTCTTTTACAAATAGAACAATTACATTTTACTACTTTGGCTAAGTCTCCATCTAGATTAATTTCCGCCTCTACAGAACCACAGTGACATTTTAATATTTTCATTTGTTTTCCTTTATTTAATCTTTTTTATTTTTTATTTTTTTAAAATTTTACTTATTTCATCTACTCTTATCGCAATAGCTAACATAATTCCCAGAATACCTGGAAACAACTACGACTCTAAATTCATACATTTAAACTATCTCTGGTTAACGTTATCCACAAGTCCCCAATATGTAGTTTGGATGTTCACGTTTTGATTCACTTTTGATTCAGTTTCAGACTCAAAATACAACCTCTTGAGTGTATTGTATAAATAGTCTATAAATTAGAACAAAACAAGAACATGAAGCTAACAATCCCTTATTATCTACATAAAGCAGGTGCTGGTTTTCCCTCTCCTGCCACTGATTATATCGAAGAAGATATTGATCTGAACATGCATTTAATAAGAAATGTTCCAGCTACTTTCATCATCAGAGTTCAAGGTAAATCCATGGTTGATGTTGGAATTAATGACGGAGATTTATTGGTTGTCGATAAAAGTTTAAAACCAAAAAACTTTTCAACAGTGATTGCAAACGTTCATGATGAGTTAGTAGTAAAAACTTTAGTTCAAGAGCGAGATAAAAAATTTTTAACCTCTGGATCTAAAGAATTTGCTGACAGAATTTTAATTAATGAAGAACAGGATATTTTTATTTGGGGAGTAGTTACTTATGTCATCCATTCTACGTACTAAAAAAATAGCATTAGTTGATTGTAATTCTTTTTACGTTTCTTGTGAAAGATTATTTAATCCTAAAATAAGAAGAAAACCAGTTGTTGTTTTATCTAATAATGATGGCTGTATCATTGCAAGATCTAATGAAGCAAAAGCTTTAGGAATTAAAATGGGTGAGCCCTACTTTAAAGGTAAAGATATTATTATTAAAAATAAAGTCGAGGTTTTTTCCTCAAATTATTCTTTGTATGGAGATTTATCTAGAAGAGTGATGCGAACTCTTAAAAGATTTAATTCAGAAATAGAAGTCTATTCAATTGATGAAGCTTTTTTAGATTTATCTAATTTTCCTGATCAAGATATAGAAAAAGTTGGTAAAGAAATTAGAGAAACAGTTTTACAGTGGACTGGTATTCCAACTAGTATCGGGATTGCCAAAACAAAGACTTTAAGTAAAATTGCAAATCATATTGCAAAGAAAAAACAATCAGGAGTTACCAGTTTAATTGGTATAGAAAATTTAGATCCTATTTTAGAAAAAGTTGAAATTAATGACGTATGGGGTGTTGGCAGACAACTGACTAAGTTTTATCAAAAGCATGGAATTTATAATGCTAAACAATTAAAAAATAAATCTAACACATGGATCAAAAAATCTTCTAATGTTCTAAGTTCTAGAACCGCAATGGAGCTTAGAGGAGTTCCTTGTAAAATGAGGCTTTGGGGTCAAATCGTTCTGACTGTAAGATTGGGTTGAATACTCTAAGATAAGGAGAAGCATCAGCGCCACATCCTGCTATCCACTGCCATCCCGCAGCATTG
>OBNV01000013.1_pt1 | contig 18294 bp, 18 predicted proteins | sample 1498831 | NCBI WGS metagenome assembly OBNV01 (sample SAMEA3275640, study PRJEB22092) | marine metagenome | biome: ENVO:01000035; feature: ENVO:00002223; material: ENVO:00002042 | collected 2014-06-19T07:15:00+00 | depth 1 m | reverse complement strand
ACGCGCGCTGGCCCGTAACCTGACGAACCAGTCACGGGTGCCGATTACCGTGGCTCAGGCGACTAAGACGGAAGCGGATATCCAGCGGAAGTTCACTATGGTCGACGAAGCAGAGGATTAAATGTGTGGGCACGTGGCCTGAACGAATTGTTTAAAGGTTTTAATTCAAGTCCATTTTCTAGCAAATTATCTTTTATTGACTTTGCGGTAGCCAACGAACTTTCATTATCCCCATGTATGCAAACAGAGTCTATTTCACAAGGTATTTGTTTTCCACTGTGACAATTAAGTGACTGATTTTTAACCATGGATAATACATGTTTTTTAGCTTGCTCTGGATCAGTTATTAAAGCGTGCGGTTTTTTTCTTGAGACCAGATTTCCATCGTCCTCATAATTTCTATCTGCAAAAATTTCACAAGCAACTTTCATGTTTAATTTTTTGGCAGCTAGTTCCATTTTTGAGCCAGTTGGCACCAAATAGATTAAATCCTTACTAATTTCGTTTATAGCATTTGCCAAAGTTGTTGCTAAATTAATATCCTCACATGCCATATTGTTTAATGCACCATGAGGCTTGATATGAGTAACAGTTTCACCATGATTTTGTGCAATATTTTGAAGAATTTCATATTGATCAAAAATTAATTTTTTTATTTCATTTGAAGATAGATCCATTCTTTTTCGTCCAAAATTTTCAGGATCGTTAAATGAAGGGTGCGCACCAATACTAACGCCATTCCTTTTTGATATTTGGACTACTTCGGTCATCGATTGATTGTCGCCAGCATGATATCCACAAGCTACATTTGCAGAATTCACTATTTCAAGTAAATCAGGATCATATTTATTAGAATGGTGTTTTGATTTTTCACCTAAATCACAATTTATATTAATTTCCATAGCCCTAAATGTTGAAGTATAACATGGCATGATTAAAAATATATCAAATCTTGGTGACGCAGCATTATATTGTGATTTTGGTATAGAGGTAAATAAATCAACTAATCTAGAAGTAATAAAATACTTTAATGCTATTAGAGAAAAAAATATTAAAGGAATAAATAACCTTACCCCTTCATATAATAAATTAATTATTTCATTTGATCTTAGTGTTACTAATTTTAATGAAATTAAAAGTACAATTGAAAATTTAGATACTGGTATTCATCAAAGTAAAAACAATACACAAATTGAAGTTCCTGTTTGTTGTGATGAATCTTTTTCTCTAGATATGAAAAGGTTAGAAATAAAGTTAAAATTAAATAAAGAGGAAATTTTAGAAAAGTTTTTTAAGGAAGAATATTTTTGTTATATGACAGGATTTATCGCAGGTATGCCTTTTTTAGGAGACTTGAATGATAATTTAAGAGTTCAGCGTTTGGAAACTCCACGAGTGAAGGTTCCTCAAGGAGCTGTTGGAATTACAGAGCAATTTACAAACATTTATACTTTTCAGAGTCCGGGTGGTTGGAATATTCTTGGCAACACACCTCTAAAAGTCTTTGATAATAAAGATGAAAAAAAACCAAATTTAATTAATCCCGGAGACACAGTTGTTTTTCGAGAAATTTCTTTAGAAGAATATCAAGGTTTTAATCATGACTAATTTTTTTGAGATATTAAGAGCAGGAATAAATACAACGTTTCAAGATAAGGGAAGAGCAAACCTATATCATATCGGAATTCCTTTTAGTGGTGCTATGGATAATCGAAACTTCCTGTTAGCAAACAAACTAGTTAATAATGATTTAAATTCACCTGTTATAGAATTTGCTTACCAGGGACCTCATTTAAAATATAAGGGTGATAAAATAAATTTTGTAATTACTGGAGATGTAATTTTTAAAGTTAAAAAAGAAAATAGTGAAGTTGATGGAAATTGTTATCAAAGTTATCAAATAGAAAGTGGAGATGAAATTAATATTATTTCTACAAATAAATCAGTTTATGGCTATATAGCCTTAGGAGCAGAAATTGATTTAAATCTTCAGTGGAAAAGTTGTTCTGTAAATACAAAAGCTAATATTGGTTCAAATAATGGAAAAAAATTAGAAGTTGGTCAAAAGATCAATTTGTTAAAAATAAATTCAAACAAGGCCATAAAAAAAATAAATTATTTAAATTCTAAGATTGAAAATATAAGAGTACTTAAAGGGACTAACTTCAATTATTTTTCAGAGGAAGGAAAAGCTTTTTTTTTTGAAAAAGAATTTGTAGTTTCAAAATTATCGGACAGAATGGGAATGAGACTTGAAGGACCCAAGATTGAAAATATAGTGAATACCAATATTAAGTCTGAGGGCTTGATAAAAGGGGTTGTTCAAGTACCAGCAGATGGTAATCCAATAATTATGCTATCTGATCATGGCACAGTTGGTGGCTATCCAAAAATTGGGGTTGTGGCGAGTGTTGATTATGACCGTTTAGTTCAAATAGCACCAGGTTCTAAAGTAAAATTTAAGGAAATAGAGTTATCAGATGCAGAAACTTTATTTAAGCTGTATGAGATGGATACAAATAATCTACTTAATCAAATTTAATGAATATCATTAGAAAATTACCAGGACCCTTATTAGTATTTTTGGGTGCATGTAGTTTAAGCTTTGGTGGATTAATAGTTAAGTCTTTTGAGGGTGCCACTCTTTGGCAAATTTTATTTTGGAGAACAGTTTTTTTTCTTATTATAATAAGTCTTTACTTGATTATAACTTATAAAAAACAAGTATTCCGCTCATTTTATGATTTAGGTTTTCCAGGATTTCTTGGAGGTTTTATTTTATCATTTGGTTTTTGTGGATATGTTTTTTCGATGTACAACACCACAGTTGCAAATGCTAATTTTATAATTCAAACGCAAACAATTTTTTTAGCAGTCTTTGGATATTTTTTTTTAAAGGAAAAAATTTCAGTTATTACACTTACCTCAATTATTTTAGCAATTTCAGGCATTCTATTGATGGTAGGAAGTTCTCTATCAACAGGACAAATGATGGGAAATATTGCTGCATTTATAATGCCTATTTCTTTTGCAGTTTTAATTCTTGTTGTAAGAAAGTACCCTAATGTTGATATGGTTCCTGCACAATTTATTGCTGGAATTTTTGCATTAATAATTGGTTTTTTGATGTCTGGAAAAATTTTAATTTCAGCACATGATATTTTCCTAGGTTTTTTAGCTGGTTTTATGCAACTAGGTTTTGGTTTTATTTTAATTACAATTGGTGCTCAAAGAACACCCTCAGCTATGGTTGGAATTATAATGTTAACCGAGGCAGTTTTAGGTCCTCTTTGGGCATGGATGTTTATCAATGAACAACCACCATTTATAGTAATTATTGGGGGTGCAATTGTTATTTTTGCTGTATTACTCCAATTTTATAATCTTTATTCTTCAGAAAAAAAGACTGCTTAAAATATTGACATTAGTTCGTATTTAATAGAATATTTGAATACGGGAGAGATCACAATTAATGTGGCACCGAAGGAGCAACTACCCAGGAAACTCTCAGGTAAAAGGACCGTAACATATTAACTCTGGAAAGAGATTAAATTCTCGCCGAAGGAGTAAAACTCTCAGGCAAATATACAGATGGGTACAAAAGAGTTAATATGGAAATTAAAAAAACATCTTTAAATAAATTACATCAAGATAATCAAGCTAAATTTGTTGAATTTGCTGGCTATGAGATGCCAATTCAATATAGCAAAGGTGTTATTGAAGAGCATAAATTTACGAGAGCACATGCAGGAATTTTTGACGTTTCACATATGGGTCAATTATTTGTTTATGGAAATGAAAACCTGACATCTGATCTTGAAAAAATTTTTCCTTTAGATTTAAAAAATCTGCAACAAAATTGTTCTAAGTATAGTTTTCTTATGAATGAAGAGGCTGGTGTTTATGATGACCTTATAATTACCAAACTAAAAGATGGATATCTAATTATTTTAAATGCTGCATGTAAAGAAAAAGATTTTGAAATTTTAAGCACTAAATTGTCTAAAAAATACAAAATGGAACTCAACACTGATAGAGCGTTGGTTGCAATACAAGGTCCAAAATCAGTAGATATTTTAAATGAAATTATAAATGGAGTTAAAGACTTAACTTTCATGACTGGTAATTGGTTTGAATTTAATGATCAAAAGGTATTCGTTACTAGATCTGGATACACAGGAGAAGATGGTTTTGAAGTGTCGATCATAAATGATGAAGCAGAAGAATTCACAAAAAGTTTGATAAATAAGGGTGCAAAACTGATCGGACTTGGAGCAAGAGATACTTTGAGATTAGAAGCTGGATTATGTTTATATGGCCACGAACTAGATCTTAATAAAACGCCTGTAGAGGCAAACCTTAAATGGGCAATCTCAAAAGAAAGATTATCGAATGGAGGTTTCGTTGGCTCAGATAAAATAATGAGCCAAATTAAAAAAGGTGCAAAACAAATAAGAGTTGGAATTAAACCTGAAGGAAGGTTGATTGCTAGAGAAAAAACCAAGATATTCAACTTAACTGAAACACCAATTGGTGAGATAACAAGTGGTACCTTTGGCCCAAGTGTTAATGGACCAATAGCGATGGGATATATTGATAAAGAATTTTCTAAAATTGATACTAAAATTTTATTAGAAGTAAGAGGCAAAAAATATCCAGCAAATATTTGTAAGTTACCATTTTATAAAAAAAGTTATGTGAAAGGAGTAAATTAATGAGCGAAGTTAAATTTTCAAAAGAACATGAGTGGATAACATTAGAGGAAGATGTAGCTACAATCGGTATAACCAAACATGCAACCGAAATGCTAGGTGACATTGTATTTGCAGAATTACCAGAGAAAGGTTCAAATGTCGAAAAAGATGGAACTGCAGGTGTAGTTGAATCTACTAAAGCTGCAAGTGACGTTTATACACCTGTAAGTGGGGAAGTTGTTGATATAAATCAAAGTATAGTTGATGATCCTTCAAAAATAAACGAAGATCCTGAAGGCACTGCTTGGTTTTTTAAATTAAAAATGAAAGATACCACTGAGCTAGATAGTTTAATGAATAAAGAGGAATATGAAAAGTTTGCAAAGGAGAGTTCTAGCTAATGTTACATAATTCACAAAAAGATTTTTTAAAAAGACATATTGGTCCATCTGAAAAAGACCAAAAAAAAATGCTCAGTGAACTAAAATATAGTTCTTTAGATGAACTTATAAATAAAACTGTTCCAGAAAAAATTCAGTTTAAAGGAGAGCTTAATATTGGTGAGTCTAATTCAGAATATGAAGCACTAAGAAAATTAAAAGCAATTTCAAAAAAAAATAAAATTTACTCCAATTTTATTGGTATGGGTTATTATGGAACTTACACACCGTATGTAATTTTAAGAAATATATTAGAAAATCCTGGTTGGTACACTTCGTACACACCCTATCAGCCTGAAGTAGCACAAGGAAGATTAGAGATGTTATTAAACTTTCAACAAATGATTGTTGATTTTACAGGTATGGATATTGCAAATGCATCCTTACTTGATGAAGGAACGGCAGCAGCTGAGGCTGTGGGTTTAAGTCATAGGCTTAATAAAAGCGATAGCAATTTAGTTTTTGTTTCAGAGAATTGTCATCCACAAACAATTGATGTTATTCAAACAAGAGCTGAACCAATGGGTTTAAAAGTATTAGTTGGTAATGAAGATAAAGCTTTAGATAATTTGAAAGAAGATATTGTTTGTGGAATTCTACAGTACCCTGGAACTTTGGGAGATATTAAAGATCCTAGTGAGGCTATAAGTAAAATTCACAAGAGAAATGGTAAAGCGATTTTAGCATGTGATCTTCTAGCGCTTGCTAAATTAAAAACACCAAGAGAACTTGGGGCTGATATTGCAGTTGGTAGTTCTCAAAGGTTTGGTATTCCAATGGGTTATGGAGGACCTCACGCAGCATTTTTTGCAACTAAAGATGAATATAAAAGATCTATGCCAGGTAGAATTATTGGTGTTTCAGTTGATAGACATGGAAATAAGGCATACAGATTGTCACTTCAGACTAGAGAGCAACACATTAGAAGAGACAAAGCTACAAGTAATATTTGTACAGCCCAAGCTTTATTAGCAATTGTGTCAGCAGCATATGCTATTTATCATGGTCCAGATGGAATTAAAAATATTTCTGAAAGAGTATCTCAATTAGCAAAAAATTTTGGAGATAAAATAAAACAATCTGGATATGAACTATATTCAGATTATTTTTTTGATACTGTAACTATTATTACTAAAGATAAGACTGATCAGATTTTTAAAAATGCTTTAGATCAAAAAGTAAATATTAGAAAAGTAAATTCAGAAATGTTGTCAGTATCTTTTGATGAGAAAAAAAATGTTTATAGAGTAAATCAACTGTTAAAAATTTTTAATGCAGCAGAATCAATTAAAAAAGAAGACCCTACAGTAAGTCTACCCAATCTACCAAAAAATTTACTAAGAACTTCAAAATATTTAGAACACCCAGTTTTTAATTCATACCATTCAGAAACTGAAATGCTTAGATACTTAAAAAAATTAGAGGATAAAGATATCGCTCTTAATAGAACGATGATTGCATTAGGCTCATGCACCATGAAATTAAATGCTACTGCAGAAATGATACCTATTTCATGGAGAGAATTAGCTGAGCCTCATCCGTTCGTACCTGTAGAGCAGATGGAAGGATATAGAGAATTATTCACCGATCTTAAAAATTGGCTAAGATCAATTACTGGTTTTTCTGGAGTTTCACTTCAGCCAAATGCAGGCGCCCAAGGTGAATATGCAGGATTAATGGTTATAAGAAAATATCATTTAGATAGAGGTGAAGAAAATAGAAACATATGTTTAATACCTAGTTCAGCACATGGAACTAATCCAGCAAGTGCACAAATGGTTGGAATGAAAGTTGTAGTAGTTAATTGTGATAAAGAAGGCAATGTAGATTTTGAAGATTTAAAGAAAAAAGCAGAAACACATTCAGAAAATCTTGGAGCTTTGATGGTTACATATCCATCTACTCATGGTGTATTTGAGGAAAAAATAACAGATATCTGTGATTTAATCCATAAACACGGAGGTCAAGTTTATATGGATGGTGCAAACTTAAATGCACTTGTAGGAATTGCAAAACCTGGAAATTTTGGTCCAGATGTTTGTCATATAAACTTACATAAAACATTTTGTATTCCTCATGGTGGAGGAGGACCAGGTATGGGACCAATTGCTTGCAAAAAACATTTACAAGTTTATCTGCCTAACCATCCAGTAGTAAAAGATTGTGGTCCTGCAACTGGTATAGGTGCAGTTTCAGCAGCACCTTGGGGGAGCTCAAGTATTTTATCTATTTCATGGATGTATATAAAAATGATGGGATCACAGGGTTTAAAATTAGCTACAGAAGTCGCAATATTAAACGCCAACTATATAGCTCATAGATTAAAAAACCATTTTCCAATCTTGTATAAAGGGACTAATGGAAATGTTGCTCACGAATGTATCATTGATATTAGATCAATTAAAAGTGAAACAGGGGTTACGGAAGAAGACATAGCCAAAAGATTAATAGATTATGGATTTCATGCGCCAACAATGTCATGGCCTGTTGCTGGTACAATGATGATTGAACCAACAGAGAGTGAAAGTCTAACTGAGATAGATAGATTTTGTGATACTTTAATAAATATCAAATCGGAAATAGAAATGATTAAGTCTGGTAAATTTGATAAAGTAGATAATCCAATTAAAAATGCACCCCATACTGATATTGAACTTTCTTCAGATGAATGGGACCACAAATATTCTAGACAGCAAGCAGCGTATCCTGCAAAATTCTTGAAAACAAATAAATTTTGGCCTCCAGTTGCGAGAGTAGATAATGTTTACGGAGATAAAAATATTTTTTGTACTTGTCCAAGTATGGACGAGTTTAAAGAAGATGCAGCATAAATAGTAATGAAAATTGCTGTTGTCGGCTCAGGAATTTCAGGTTTAAGTGCTGCATACTATTTATCTAAAAAACATCATGTAGATCTTTTTGAAAAAGAAGATCATTTTGGAGGCCATTCTCACACTATTGATTTAATGTTTGGTGAAAAAAAAGTTTCTGTTGATATCGGTTTTATTGTATTCAACTTTCAAACTTACCCAAATTTAATAAAGTTTTTCGAAGAAAATAAAATTGATATTGAAAAAAGCAATATGTCTTTTTCAGTTTCAGTTGACAACACAAATTTTGAATACTGCGGAAAAGGGATTAGTGGAATTTTTTCTAATAGATCAAATTTGTTTAATGTGAAATTTTTAAAAATGTTCTTTGATATAATTAAATTTTATAAAAAAAGTGATCAAGAAAGTATCTCAGAAGAAAAATTAACTTTGGGTGAATATCTTGCAAAGAATAAATTATCAAAACCATTTATTGATTATCATATAATTCCAATGGTTTCTGCTATTTGGTCTATGCCACCATTAGAGGCAAGTAAAATGCCAATTAGTTTTTTTTTAAAATTTTTCCAAAATCATGGTTTGTTTAAATTAAAAAATAGGCCTCAATGGTATACGGTTTCTAATAGAAGCAGAACTTATGTTAATCAGATAATATCCAAAATTAGTGGTGAGCATTACAAAAATTATAAAGTTAAAAAAATAAAAAGAAAGTCGTCAGGTATTGACTTGTACTATGGCGGTCAAAGTGAATTTTTTGATTATGATAAAGTAGTTATAGCAACTCATGCTGACGAAGCATTAGAATTAATTGAAAACCCAACAGATGAGGAGAGAAAAATTCTATCTAATTTTAGTTATAAAGAAAATATTGCATATATTCATACTGATAACAGAGCTATGCCTAAAAATAAAAGAGCTTGGAGTTCTTGGAATTCATCTATTGATGATAAAGATATTGAGAAGAATTCTATTAGTTATTGGTTAAATCTTTTACAAAATCTAAAGTGTGAACAAGATATTTTTTTAACCTTAAATCCTTACTTTGATATTGATAAGTCTAAAATACTTAAAAAAGTAAGATTTACTCACCCATATTACGATCAAAAAGCATTAGATACTCAACAAGAACTTTCTAAACTACAAAATCAGAAAGACTTGCTGTTTTGTGGAAGTTATTTTGGTTACGGATTTCATGAAGATGGAATAAAATCATCTATTGAAATGCTGAAAAACCTTAATGACTAATTCTTGTATTTACACTGGGACAGTTATCCATAAACGATTTAAACCTAGAGAACATTTCTTTAAATATAAAGTATTTTCGTTACTGCTAGATTTATCTGAACTAGAGACATTAAGTAATAAAATAAGATTTTTTTCTTTAAATCGTTTTAATTTAATTAGTTTTCAAGAAAAAGATCATGGATTAAGAGATGGTTCATCTCTGACAGAATGGGTAAAAAAAAACTTAGAACAAAATAATATTAATTCAGAAAATATTAAAATTAAACTTTTATGTTACCCAAGAATATTAGGATATGTATTTAATCCTCTTAGCATTTTTTTTGTTTACAATAATCAAGAACAACTAGTGTCAATTTTATATGAAGTAAAAAATACTTTTGGCGAACAACACACTTATGTATTTAGAGTCGATAATAATAACAATTTAATACAAAATAATTGCTCTAAGAAGTTTCACGTTTCCCCATTTATTGAAATGGACTGCCAGTATTTTTTTAAAATATTAAAACCAGGAAATAAATTGTCAGTGATTATCGACCAATATGATAAAGACGGAAAAATTTTATTTGCTTCTCAAGACGGAGATAGAAATGAGCTAAATAGTGCTCAGTTAATTAAATCTTATTTAAAACATCCTTTAATGACTTTAAAAATTATTTCTGCGATACATTTTGAAGCGTTTAAATTGTGGTTAAAAGGAATAAGATTAGTTAAAAAAAAATTAAATATCAAAAATAATTTAACAGTTGAGAATTAATGCTTTTAAACAAAATATCCGACAAATTAGTTTTCAATTTTTTAAGTAAGATTGATTATGGTTATCTTGAAATCAAAACTTTTGATGGAGAAATTTTAAAATTTGGAAATCCAGAGGAACCACTTAGTGCTAATATAATTATTAAAAAACCAAATTTTAATTATAATTTGATACGTGGTGGCAGTATTGGGTTTGCAGAGTGTTATATGAGGGGGGAGTTCGAAACCGACGATCTTTCAAATTTAATTGAGCTTACAGCAAGAAATATTAAAATTATTCATAGGTTTTCTGGTTTACTTGATGTTCCAGTAATTAATTATATTAAAAATAAAATTATTAAAAATACAAAAAGTAGAAGTAAAGAAAATATTGCAAAACATTATGATTTAGGAAATGAATTTTTCTCATTATGGCTTGATGATACTTTAACCTATTCAAGTGCAATATTTAATGAACATTCTAAAAATTTAGCTGAAGCACAAAATAACAAATATCAAAAATTAATTGATCTTATTAAACCAAATAATGGTGACAAAGTTTTAGAAATTGGCTGCGGCTGGGGTGGTTTCGCTGAGTATTTAGGTAAAAAATATGATGTAAAACTTGATTGTATAACCATTTCAAAAAAACAATTTGAATACGCCAAAGAACGAATTCATAAATGTGGCTTAAATGAAAAAGTTAACATTGAAATTAAAGATTACAGAGATTTACAAGGCAAATATAATTCAATTGCATCAATAGAAATGATTGAAGCTGTAGGACAAAACTATCTTGAAAGTTATTTTAAAACTATCAAAGATAATTTATCTGGAGGGGGTAAAGCTGCTATTCAAGCAATAACAATTGATGATAGTTTATTTGATAGGTATAAGAATAAACAAGATTTTATCCAAAAATATATTTTTCCAGGTGGATTTCTTCCTAATAAAAACAGCATAAACAGATATGTCTCAGATAATGGATTAACAGTAAACTCATATATCTCTTATGCGGATCATTATGCAAATACATTATCTATTTGGAGAAATGAATTTATAAAGAAATGGGAATTAATTAAAAATCAAGGTTTTGATTTAAAATTTAAAAGGATGTGGGAATTCTATCTGTCTTATTGCGAAGCTGGTTTCAAATCTAAGAATATAGATCTAATTCAATTTTCACTTCAAAACAAATAACAGTTACAAAGGATATTTATGCATCATACTAAAATAATTAAATCTATTTCATTGATAATTTGTGCTTTCTTAATTACAAGTTGTTCTAATAATAGTGCTATGAAACCAGAAGAATTTAAAAATAAAGAACCAAGATTAATAATTGAGGAATATCTAAGTGGTAACGTTAAGGCATGGGGTGTTTTACAAGATAGATCAGGCAAAGTTACAAGACAGTTTAATGCTGATTTAAATGGGACTTGGGATGGAAAACAATTAGTTTTAAAAGAAAAATTTAATTGGGATGATGGTGAAATTCAAGATAGAGAATGGACAATAAATAAAATCGATGAACATAATTATGAGGGAACTGCTGGTGATGTTGTAGGCAAAGCTATTGGTTACTCATATGGTCCAGCATTCAAATTTGAATATGTTTTGTTAGTTCCAGTAAAAGGAAGAGAATTAAAAATCACATTTGATGATTGGATTTTTAAACAGGATGATCGTGTCGCAATCAATAGAGCTACGATGACAAAGTTTGGATTTAAAGTAGCAGAATTGACAGTCGTTTTTGTTAAAGACTAACGATTAACTGATTTAGAAATCAAATAATTATACAATTTATTTGGAAGTATTTGTATTAATTTATAAATAATTTTAATTGGTAAAGGAAAGATTATTTCAAAATTATTTTTTTTAATTAAGCCATTATAAATTTGATCAGCTGCATAATTAGTACTTTTCAAAAAAGGCATCTTAAATTCATTCTTATCTGTTAGAGCAGTTTTTATAAATCCAGGAGTTATTAAGGTAACTCTGACGTTAAATTTTTTAAAATCAAAATAAATACCTTGCGTAAAATTATTTAAAGCTGCTTTAGATGGAGTATATCCAGAAGATTTAGGCAGACCTCTATATCCAACTGGTGACGAAACTACAGCAATATGGCCGTTATTTTTCTCTTTGTAATATTTTTCAACAGCACTAACACAATTTATTACCCCAAGAAAATTTACCTCAATGACGTGCTTTATGTTTTGCACATCTAGTTCTTTTTCAGATTTTCTTTCATATGTACCAGAACTAAAAATGCAAAGATCTACATGTCCATGATCGTCTATAATTTTTTTAAATACGTCTTTAGCCTTATCACTATCTGTTACATCTAATGGATAAGAAAATATATTTTCATCTACTGATAGTTTGTCTAAAAGCTCAACTCTTCTTGCAGAGACAATAACTTTCCATCCTTCTTTAGCAAATTTTATCGCTGTTGCTTCACCAATGCCACTACTTGCACCAGTTATCCATATAGTTTTTTTATTCATAGTTAATCGTATATATTACTAACATGTTTAAAAATAAATTTTTAACTTTTATCTCTTTTCTTTTTGTCACTTTTAGTGCTTCAGTTATTGGCGGCCTAGCTACAATTAATTATAAAGAACCATGGTATTCATTATTGAATAAACCAACTCTTAATCCTCCAGATTGGGTTTTTGGACCTGTGTGGACGACTTTGTACTTGATGATGACACTTGCAATATGGTTATTTTGGCATTCAAAGAGTAGGGATAAAAATACAGTTTATGTTTATTTAATTCATCTGGTGTTTAATACAACTTGGAGTGTAGTTTTCTTTGTTTTTCACAATATGGTCTTAGCTTTATTTGTTCTAATTTTATTGATTGGATTGATAATTAATCTCATTTTAAGATTTAAACGTGTCAATCTAGTTAGTTCCTATTTAATGATTCCTTATTTACTTTGGTGTAGCTTTGCACTATTTCTGAATGTAAATCTTATAATGATAAATTAATATGGATGATGTAGTAGTAATCGGCGGTGGAATAATTGGGGCGGCAACAGCCTATTTTCTATCTAAAGAGGGTAGAAAGGTAAAAGTAGTAGAGAGAGACCCCACATATAAAACTGCTTCATTCCCATTATCTTTAGGTGGATTTAGAAGGCAATTTTTTCAAAAAGAAAATATTTTATTAGGAAAATTTGCTAGAGAATTTATAAATCAAATACCACAATTATTAAAAACTGAAAAAAATCCAAACCCAACCGCCAGTATGGTAACAAATGGTTATTTATTAATGTTTGGACCCGAACATGCTGAAGAACAATACCGAGCATTAGAAAATCATAAAAAGTGTGAAGCAGGAACCAAAAATATTAAAGGATCAGAATTAACAAAAATATTTCCCTATATAAATAATGAAGGAATAGAGACGGCTACTTATACCGATAATCAAACGGAGGGTTGGATTGATCCATTTCTTTTTCACACCGCTTTAAAAAGTAAAGCAATTGAACTTGGTGCTGAATTTATTAAAGGAGAAATAAAAAATATTTCTGAAGTTAAAGCTAAAACAATTGTTTCAGCTGCAGGATGTTGGACAAAAAAATTACTTGAAGATATTCCAGTGGTTCCTCAAAAACACACGGTTTTTAGGGTTAAATGTCCAAAATATATTAAAGAAATGCCTCTTACAGGAGATCTAACAACAGGTGTTTATTGGCGACCAGAAGGTGGTGAATATTTAGCTGGATCACCTCTTTCAGTATTTGATGCTGATGATTTAGAACCAGCATGGAATGATTTTGAAGAGTTAGTTTGGCCAGCATTAGCAAAAAGAATTCCAGCTTTTGAAGAACTTAAATTAACTGGAGGATGGGCTGGATATTATGATTGCAACAAATTAGATAATAATGCAGTTGTTGGAAAACACCCAAAATATGAGAATGTTTATATGGCATCAGGTTTTACGGGAAGGGGATTGATGCAAGCACCCGGTATTGGAAGAGCTTTAACTGAACTAATTACAACTGGATCTTATCAAACAATTGATATTAGTGATTTTTCAGTTGAAAGAGTATTAGGCAATAGTGCTCGACCAGAGCCATACGTCTTATAACTTAAGTCCCACAAAACGTTTGATATTTTTCTTTTGATTCTGGAGCTGGTGATTGATACTCCAAAACATCGACTTTAGGGTTATAGGGATTTTGTATCACAGATAATAATTTATAAAGTGTTTCATAGTTATTTTTATTTGCATCAGATAATGCCTCCTCTACCTTATGGTTTCTTGGAATAATAACTGGATTAACTTTTTTCATCAATTGAAATAGATTTTCTTTATTAGAATTGTTTAAAGTTGATCGATTGTTCCATGCTTTTACCCATTCTATAAATCTTTTATCTTTATAGATTTCATCCTTAATTGGCATATCCATTAAATAACAAAAAGTATTTGTATAATCTGCTTTACTTTCTTCCATCCAATTCAATAAGGAATTAATAAGTTTTAAATCATCTTTATTATCACCAATTAAACCAAGTTTAGATTTCATCATATCCAACCATTTTTGTTCATAAATAGTTTGAAAGTTATCTATAATTTGAGTTGCAGTCTTAATAGCCTGGTCTTCATTTTTATCGATAAGAGGAATAAGACACTCAGCAAATCTAGCTAAATTCCATTTAGCAATGGGTGCTTGATTAGAAAATGCGTATCTTCCAAATTTATCAATTGAACTAAAAACAGTTTTGGGATCATATTGATCCATAAAAGCACAAGGACCATAATCTATAGTTTCGCCTGAAATTGTCATGTTATCTGTATTCATCACTCCATGAATAAATCCAACTCTCATCCAATTAACTATTAGCTGACATTGTTTTTCAATTACTAGATTTAACAAATCTACAGCCTTTGTTGCGGATGATTTAATTTCTGGATAATGTCTATCAACTGTGTAATCAACTAACATTTTCAATTCATCAATATTTTGTTTTGCAGCGATGTACTGAAATGTTCCAACTCGGATATGACTTGAGGCAACTCGTGTTAGTATTGCACCTTCTAATAAATTTTCCCTTACCACCTTTTCTCCAGTTTTAGTCACAGCAAGACTTCTCGTTGTTGGTATGTTTAATGAATGAATAGCCTCACTTATAATATACTCTCTTAGCATTGGACCTAATGCCGCTCGACCATCTCCACCTCTCGAAAAAGAAGTTCTGCCAGATCCTTTGAATTGAATATCGTATCGCTTTTTTTGATTAGTTACATGTTCACCAATTAAAACTGCTCTTCCATCACCTAACATTGTAAAATGTCCAAATTGATGTCCAGCATAAGCTTGGGCTATAGAACTAGTTCCTTCAGGCAGAATATTTCCTGCAAATAGAGCAGATAATTCATTTTTTTCGATTTTAGAAAAATCAAGCTCTAATTCCTTTGCCAAATTTTCATTTAAGATAACCAATTCAGGATTTAAAACTGAAACAGGTTTAATAATTTCCTTAAAAGCTTCTGGTAATTTTGAATAAGAATTATCAAAATTCCAATTAATATAGTTTTTCACAAATTTATAAGTTCCAAATATTATTTAAAATCTCTTCTCTTCTACAAGCTGTTTTATATTCCAAATATCTTTGAAACTTTTTAACATAAAAATCTTGGTGGTAAACTTCAGCTTCGTAAAATTTATCAAAACTTCTTACGTAAGTAACAATCTCTTTGTTAAACTTTTTTTCTAATTCTTTTACACTATTTTCTATCAGTTTTTTTTCTTCATCATTTTGATAAAACGCGACTGATCTGTAGCTATATCCTTTATCGCAAAATTGCCCATAAGGATCAAAGGGATCTATATTTTTCCAAAAAATATTGAGTAATTCTTTAAAAGAAATGATTTCTTTGTCATAGACAATTTCAACGACCTCAAAATGACCAGTTTTACCATAAGTCACCTCTCTATAGGTTGGGTTTTCTGTAGTGCCCCCAGAGTAACCTGATATCACTTCTTCTACTCCACTTAATTTTTCATAAACTTCTTCCATACACCAAAAACATCCACCAGCAAAATATGCCTTACCCTTTTGATTAGCTTCAGCTGCAGTAATAAATGAGATAATAAAAAATATGATAGTAAAAAATTTCATTCACTATCATAAACAAAAAACTTGAATTAAGTCTATGATATTAAAGGTAGCTACTTTTAGTAAACTACCTTTAATAAGTATTTTTTTGAGTTATTTTTTCTTATATTTAGCCGCTTCTTCAGATCCACCAGTAGCTGATCCTTTACTGTATGAGTGAGCACCCATTCCAGCTAATTGGCCGTCTTTTACAATAAGATATTGATCTCTAATTTCACTACCTTCAAAGAAACATTCCAAAATTTCTCTTACTCCATCAGCATATCTTGTTTGAGCTGATAATGAAGTTCCAGAAGTATGTGGTGTCATTCCATGATTTGGCATAGTTCTCCAGACATGATCATTTGGAGCTGGTTGTGGAAACCAAACATCTCCCGCATAACCACTTAACTGTCCACTTTCTAAAGCTTTTGCAATAGCCTCACGGTTACAGATTTTTCCTCTAGCAGTATTTACAATATAAGCACCTTTTTTCATTTTACTTATCATTGCATCATCAAATAAGTTTTCAGTTTCTGGATGGAGAGGACAATTTATTGTCACTACATCACAAACTTTAACCATAGATTCTACAGACTCATGAAAAGTTAAATTTAATTCCTTTTCAACACTGTCAGGTAATTTATGCCTGTCAAAGTAATGTAAATGTACATCAAAAGGTTTCATCTTTCTAAGTGCATCTAAACCGATACGACCTGCAGCAACTGTTCCAATATGCATACCCTCAACATCGTAAGATCTTTGAACTGCGTCAGCAATATTCCAACCACCTTCATTAACAATTCTATGTTGATTATGATAATCTCTTACCATTGAAACAATCATCATAACAATATGTTCTGCAACTGATCTTGAATTACAAAATGTAACTTCTACTACATCAATTTTGTTATCCATTGCTGCTTGTAAATCAACATGGTCCGATCCTATTCCTGCAGTAATAGCCATTTTTAAATTTTTAGCTTTTGCAATTCTTTCTTTTGTTAAATAGTAAGGAAAAAATGGTTGAGATATAACTATATCAGCATCAACGATGTGCTTATCAGCTTCACATCCTTCTCCATCTTTACTATTTGTAACAATAAATTCATGACCGTTAGACTCTAAATATTTTTTTAATCCTAATCCTCCTGAAACACATCCTAATAATTCACCTGGTGTGAAGTCTCTACCTTTTGGACTAGGTAAAGTCATTCCATCTGGATATTTTTCTAATTTAGGAAGATCACTTAGGGGATATGATTTTGGCATTCCACCTTTAGGATCGTCATATAATACGCACAATATCTTCATTTACTCTCCTGTATGTAATAAATATTAATTTATTTTTGGCCATCTAACCTCATTTTTAATGGGCTAGCAAACAAATTATTTCTTAGAGGGATAATTTTTTTTTAAGATAAATCGATTGAGAATTATTGCAAAAAGTAGAATGATTATTGAACCAGAAATCACAGGGGTCAATAAGTAGTCTACCGACACACTACCCATTATGACTATAATGGGATTACCACCAGCTGGTGGATGAGTTACATTAAATAATATCATCAATCCAACACCAAAACCTACAGCTAAAGGTATCGTTAAATATAAAGGTAAAGGGATAAAGTATAAAACAATCATTCCTACAATTGTTGTAAGGACGTGACCAAAGAAAACATTTTTTGGTTGTGCGAAAGGACTTTCTGGATATCCGTAGAGCAGAACCATTGAAGACCCAAAAGAAGCAATCAAAAATATTCCGTATTCAGTTTTGTAAGTTAAAAGAGTAAGTATTCCGATTGTAATAATCGAAAAAAGACCTGCAAAGAATGATTGCTTTAAATTTCCCATAATTTAATTTGATATAATCTTTTTTAAGGCATTGAAAGGAAGAAGAATACATTCTTTTCTTGATATATTTTTTTGATCAAACAATTTACTTAAAAAAGACCATTTTTTTTCAATACTTTCTTGTTCTTTATTAAAAAAAGATTTTGCATAATCACACAGCTCTTTAATTTTATTTTTTTTGGAGTTTATCAAATTTTTTGATAACAAACTCGCAGTAGCCTGACAATAAACACATGATTTTCCTTGGTAACCAAAATCAATAAGTTTTTCATTTTTAATGACTAACTTAATTTGAATTTCATCACCACATAAAGGATTTTTGGATTTTGCAGCATGAGTGTAGTTTTTGATATTTTTGTTATTTTCTGTATCCGAAG
>OBNV01000010.1_pt1 | contig 20635 bp, 23 predicted proteins | sample 1498831 | NCBI WGS metagenome assembly OBNV01 (sample SAMEA3275640, study PRJEB22092) | marine metagenome | biome: ENVO:01000035; feature: ENVO:00002223; material: ENVO:00002042 | collected 2014-06-19T07:15:00+00 | depth 1 m | reverse complement strand
TTATCAATTAGCCTTTTTATTGTGCTTTTAACTTCAACTGGATACATCTTTAATTCTAAAGGAGTAATTTTTCTATTCTATATTTCTTGTTTTGTATTTCTCTACAATTTAGTAATTCACTTCTTATTAGAAAAGTTTGATATTTAATCATGATTAAAACACTCATTAAATTAAAGATATTAAAATTTATATTAATTGGTGGTGTATCAGCAGCTTATGCTTTTAAGAGATATTGTGATAAAAAAAATGAAGTAAAAAGTAAAAAAGATAAAAAACCTCTGCCTCTTACTCGATAACAATTTTTGTGTACGTTGTTATTCACATTTTCTTTTTTTAATATATATAAACTCAATTATAATTATTATATAAATAAATCATGCCTTCGTTTGATGTAATAAGCAAAATTAATTACCAAGAATTTGATAACGCTTTAGCTAATTGTTTGAGAGAAATTGGTAATCGATATGATTTTAAAGGACTTCACATTACAATTGAGCGAAAAGACAAAGCAATTACAACTACTGCACCTGATGAATTAAAATTAAAACAAGTTAATGAATTGCTGCAAACCCATTTAGTTAGAAGAAAAGTAGATCCAAGAGTATCAGAAGTTAAAAGCTCTGAGGGTGCTTCAGGGGGATCCATTAGACAAGTCAGTGAATTAAAAGAAGGAATTAGTCAGGAAAATGCTAAAAAAGTTATAGCTGATATAAAAAAGCTTAAGCTAAAAATACAAATTAAAATTCAAGGTGAAGAATTAAGAGTGGATGGTAAAAAGAAAGATGACCTTCAAGAAGCAATGAATGCCATAAAATCCATTGATATAGGTCTTCCAATAGATTTTGTAAACTTTAGAGATTAATTCTTGATCAAACTATTCATTGTATTTGGTTTAAAAAGATATAAGCATCCATCATAAATACTTAATATATACCTTTCCCTATCCTAATGAATTTCTCAGATCTACAAATTGAAAATAAGCTTAAAAAGTCAATTGAGCTTGCTGATTTTAAAACTCCAACTCCAATTCAAAGTCAATCAATTCCAATAAGTCTTGAAGGTAGAGATATTTTAGGAACCGCTCAAACCGGAACGGGTAAAACTTTAGCCTTCACCGTCCCAATGATTAATAAATTAATTAAAGATAAGCAGGCAATGGCTTTAATTGTTTGTCCTACAAGAGAACTTGCAACACAGGTAATGGCAACTGTTTTAAAATTAAATGTTAGAGAAATAGGAATTGGTAATGCTCTTTTAATTGGTGGTGAGAGTATGCAAAAGCAACTTAGAAAGTTAGGCAAACGTGCAAGGATAATTGTTGGAACCCCTGGAAGAATTAATGATCATTTAAAGAGAAAAAGTTTAGATTTATCTAAAGTTAATTATTTAGTTTTAGATGAGACTGATCGAATGCTTGATATGGGATTTACTCCTCAAATAGAACAGATTTTAAATTTTGTCCCAAAAGAACATCAAACATTATTATTTTCAGCAACGCTTCCAAACAATATATTAAAAATATCTCAAAGGTATTTAAATAATCCTGAGAGAATATCTGTTGGATCTTTATCAGCCCCAATTGATAAAATTAAGCAAGAAACATTTGAAGTTTCGCAGGACAAAAAATATCATGAACTAATCAATCAACTTGTAGAGAGAAGTGGATCCATTTTAGTATTTGTTAAAACTAAACATGGTGCAGATAAAATAGTTAAAAGATTAAAATATGATGGTCATAAAGCTGATGCTATTCATGGAAACTTAAGACAAAGTAAACGAGATAGAGTTATCAATGGATTTAGAAATGGACACAGTCGTATCCTAATTGCAACTGATGTTGCAGCACGGGGATTAGATATCCCAGTGATCAAACATGTTATTAATTACGATCTACCACAAGTTCCAGAGGATTATGTTCATCGAATAGGACGAACCGGTAGAGCTGGTAAAGAAGGTTCGGCTTTAACCTTTTTAACTCCAAGTGATCGATCCATGTGGAATTCTATAAGTAAATTAATAGATCCAAATTATAAACCACCTCAAAGAGATAGAGGTCAAAAGAAAAGTTTTAGAGGTGGTAAAAAAGGTAAGGCTCCATTTAACAAAAAAAGAAAATTTAATGATAACAAAAAAGGTAGCTTCAGAGATAAAAAGAAGTTCTTTAAAAGAGATGATGATAAAAAATCTAATTTTAAAGGCAAAAAGAAATTCTTTAAAAAAGATGAAGATAAAAAATCAAAATTTAAGGACAAGAAAAAATCTTTTGGCTTTACCAATAATCCTAAATATTTTGGTAAAAAAACAGATGATGTAGTTGAAAAAGACGACAAAAGATCCTCTTTTAAAGGAAGAAAAAAATTCAAAAAAAGACAAAGACCTAAAAAATTTTCATTTAAAAAACATAAAAAGAAATAAGATTTAATTAGAAATCTTTTGGATCAATGAGGCTGTATTGTTTGTTGGTTTATTCACATCCTTTGAAACCTCATGAAAAACAAGATCAGGAACTTTACGTTCATTCAAAAAAGTTGAGCCCTGTAGCTCTAAATTCAAATAACGATTAACATCTGCTTGATTTAGAATAACCGGTTGTCGGTGATGAATTTCTTTAATATTTTCTTTTGCCTCTTCTGTAATTAAACAAAATTGGTCCTGTTCAAAAATACCAGCAAAATAAATTACATTAGTATCTTTTCTAACAAAGTAATGAGGAGTTTTTTCATTCTCTTCCCTCTTCCATTCATAAAAACCATCTGCAACAGCAACACATCGATGATTTTTAATCAGTTTTTTAAATGAAACCTTTTCATCAATTGTCTCTAATCTTGCATTTATCAAAGCTTTGAATTCTTTATTTTTTGCCCAACTAGGCACTAATCCCCACTTTAAAGATTCTAAAGTATTTCCGTTTTTATATTTTTTGATAACTGGAAGTTTTTGATAAGGATGAGCATTATAATTTTCTGTATCCTCAACTTGAATAGCAGACTTTACTAATGAGGAAGTTTTAGTAACTGGGTTTTTAACAACATATCTTCCACACATTATATTGATTGCTGTTTAATTAATTCTTCTATTCTTCTTATCATAATTTCTGGCGATTGCATTGAAGGGTGTATTTCTTTTGCCTGCTGATAACTAAAAATTGCTTTTTCATAATTTTTCAATTGTATATTAACTAATCCCTGTCCCGCTAAAGCACCAAAATGTCTTGCCTCTATTGCTAACACTTTATCAATATCATCTTGAGATTTTTCAAATTCACCCATCATATAAAAAACTGTAGCTCGTTTATTCCATGCTTCAGCCCAATTTTGATCAAGATTGATAACCTCTGTAAAAATCTCTATTGCTTTACTTAGTTGCTGATTTCTTACAAACTGTGAGCCTTCTTCTAACCTTGCAGTAAGTTTTGCATCACTTGGATGTGTACTCCAGATTTTCCAAATTTCTTGTTCAACAATCGATGCTATTTTTGCCTTATTAACCTTTAATTCATTGAATAACTGATTTAGCCTTACATCTCTCTCATTTGCAAAGGTACTTGTCTGCGAAAATATATAAAATACCAATATTAAAAAAAGCCTCTTCATATTTTAATATTATCAAAAAAAGGATTTAGAGTCTTTGGTCTTAAGTGTCTTGGTTGTTTTTTTTACAACTATAAAATGAAATATCTTTCTCTTTTTCATCAGAGTTTATTTTTTTGGTGATTTCATGAATAAATTCTCCAGTGCTTCTAGTAAAGACTGCAGACTCAGAATAATTTCGTTCTTGATCAAAAGCCTGTATCAAAATTATATCTTTATTAGATATTTTTACTTCCAAATTAATCTTATTAATAAATTTTGACAAATTTTCGATAATTAAGATATCTGGATTTTTTGCGATTATTTTTAAGCTTTTGAGATTTTCTCTTTTAATTTGATTATTCGTAAAAGAAACAAAATTATGTTCTGCGTTTTTAATAATAACTTTTTCAAACTTACAATTAAGATCTAAATCCGTTTTAACTGAAATATTAATATTTTGTGCATAAACATTGCTAGTTAAAATAAAGGTAATTATCAAAATAAAATATTTCATAAAATATTATTTTAAAATTTCATTTAATGGGGTTATTTGGCCAATTTTAAAAACAAGTGCATCCTCTTTTTTAAAGCCATATTTTTCTGCATTATCTCTAAATCGGTCTCTTGGTTCCATAATTGGCTCTAACGATAATACAAAAGTACCCCAATGCATACCAATTACTTTTTTACTTTTTAAATCTCTAGAAATCTGAAGCGCCTCTTCAGGGCTAGTGTGATAAGATGATTTATCTTTATATGGCGTTATTGGATAAAAATTATACGCTCCAATATTTATAATATTAATATCTATTGGACCATATTTTTCACCTATCTCTTTATAAACATTTCCAACTCCAGTATCACAAGCGAATAAAATTTTTTTACCATCATATTCAATTAAAAAATTTCCCCATAAGGTTTTGTTGGTATCTGTTAAACTACGTTTAGACCAATGAACCGCTGGTAAAAATGTTATTTTCATTTTTTCATTGATGATGATTTCTTCATACCAATCCATTTCATTAACATCGCTGTATCCATTTCTTTTAAAATACTTACCTAGCTTTAAAGGAGCCATTACTTTGGTATTTTTGAAAGGAAATCTTCTGATTGTCATCATATCTTGGTGATCATAATGATTATGGGTTAGTAAAAAAATATCTACAGGAGGTATTTCTTTTAAATTTAAAGCTGGTTCAGTAAATCTTTTTGGTCCAAATATTAACGGACCTGCATTTTTAGAAAAAACAGGGTCAGTTATAATTGTTGTATTCCCTAATTTTATCAAAAAAGTTGCGTGCCCTATCCATCCAATATAATCCCCATCTTTATATTTTTTGATATCAGCTAATACTTGTTCCTTATCTACAACATGATCCTTTGGAACAGTCATATTGAGTTTCTTTTTTTCTTTATTAAATACTTTAAAAGACCATTTAAAATTTCGATCAACTTTAGGGGAACCTAGAGGGTTTCTAAAAGTGCCGTCTGGTAAATGATGATAGGGTATTTTATCCATATAAATATAAAATTAATAATAAATGATAAATTTATAAAATTATAAATTTTTTTTTTATCTAAAATAGCAATAATACTTTTTTGAATATTTTCACTTATTTTTATTGTTCCTTGCTGGTTAGGATGTATTCCGTCTTGTTGATTTAAACTTGGGTTAAGTGCCACACCCTCTAAAAGAAAAGGTATAAATTGTAAATTATGCTTCTTAGATAATTTTGGATAGATGGCATCAAAGTCTTTCTTATATTTTGCTCCATGTGTTGTTGGAGCAATCATGCCAGCTAAAATTATTTCTATTTCTTTTTCTTTTGCAATTTTTATTATTTGTTCTAAATTTTTTTTTGTTTCATCTGGCTGAATTCCTCTAAGCATATCATTTGCACCCATTCCTAAAATAATAAGATCTATCCCTGGATCTGATAAACTCCACTCTGCCCTATTTAATCCACCTGAAGATGTGCTGCCTGAAACACTTCCATTTATAACTTGAATATTAAATCCAGCTTGTTTTAAATTATTCTCTAAAACTGAGGATAAATGATGTTCTTTAGGTAAGCCATAACCAGCCATTAAGCTGTCTCCGAATAATACTACCTTTTCTATTGCACTTGCATTTATGTGCACTAGAAAGATTAACAAAATTTTTATAAATAAACTTTTATTCATGTCCACACTTCTAAGATTAAAAAAAATAAATCTTAAATATCAAACTGGCAAAGACAATATCAGAGTTTTAAAAAATATAGATTTAAATATTAAGAAAAAAGAAACTGTTTCAGTTGTTGGTGAAAGTGGTTCAGGAAAAACTAGTTTAATAATGCTAGTTGGTGGATTGGAGAAGCCAACCTCTGGAAAGATTATTTTTCAAAATCAAGAAATTACAAGCCTTAATGAGGATGAAGTATCAGAAATTAGAAAGAAAAATATTGGAATTGTATTTCAATCATTTTATTTGATCCCAAATTATACCGCAGTTGAAAATGTCGCTTTAACGCTTGAGCTAAATAATTTTAAAAATCCTGAAAAAGAAGCAAAGATTTTGTTAGATCGTTTTGGTTTAAAACATCGTTTTAATAACCTTCCAAGTCAATTATCTGGTGGGGAGCAGCAAAGAGTAGCCATAGCAAGAGCAATTGCTATGAAACCCGAATTGATTTTAGCTGATGAACCAACTGGTAATTTAGATACCGAGAACTCTACATTGATTTCAAATATATTGTTTAAATATGTAAAAGAAGAAGGTTCTTCTTTAATTATGGTAACCCATGATCCCAAACTTGCAGATAAAGCAAAAAGAAAAATTAAAATTAAAGATGGAAAAATCAAATAACTCTTCAGAATTCAATTTAATACTTAAATATGCTTTAAAAGATTTGAGTAGAAATTATCACAAAATCTCAAGCATTATTATAACTCTGTTTATTAGTCTTTTTATTCTAAGTGCTATTTTCACAATCGAAGATAGCTTAAAAAAAGAGCTAAATGATAATGCCAAAGCATTATTAGGTGGAGATTTAGAGATTGATTATAATCGTAATCAAGGAAACTTGGATTTGGTAAATCAAGTCAAAGAGTTTGCAACAGTTTCTCAAATGATTGAATTTAGTACGATGCTCTCAACAACTGGAAGAGAGAGAAATAAATCTTTATTTACAAGAATTAAAACTGTGGATGAAAAATATCCACTTTATGGTGAAGTTGATTATGAGCCAATCGAAGCTTATGAAAGAATGCAAAGGGAGCCAAATACAATTTTAATTAACGAAAGTTTATCAAAAACACTCAATATAAAGATTAATGAGCAAGTTAAAGTTCAAGATCAAAACTTCACCGTCATTGGAATAATTAAATCAGTACCAGATGTAAGCGGATTTGTTGCATTTGGTGATTGGGCCCTAGCTGGCAAACAAACTTTAGAAATTTTAAAACTAAATGGAATAGGAAGTTTTTTAAATTATGAATATAAAGTAAAATTTAACAATGATGATGATCCTGCACAAATTGAAAAAAAAATTGAAAATATTTTCAAAAATGATCAAAAAGTAAAACTTAGATACCCTGAAAATTCAGCAAGTGGTATTAAAAGAATTATTAACAATTTCTCTCAATTTTTATCTCTTGTATCAATAAGTGCAATGTTGATTGCTGGAATTGGAATTGCAAATACTTTATTGTCTTTTATCAATCAAAATAACATGTCAATTGCTGTTAGAAAAGCAGTAGGATTTTATTCTGGAAATATAAAAACACTTTATTATCTACAATTATTTATTTTACTGTTTATTATTACTGTAATTTCCTATGGGTCTAGCTTTTTAATTGTTCCAATAGCAGATAAATATTTGTCTGATGGTTTAGGATTAAATGTTTATCCTGTTTTTTCTTTTTTAAATTTTTTCAAAATATTTTTAGTTGGATTGCTGGTGCTTGTAATTTTTTCTATACCAACTATTAGTTCTATTGATCAAGTCAAAGCCTCTAACTTATTTAGGAATGTGTTTCAAAATTTACAGTTTTACTATTCAAAAAAATCGGTCGCAGTAAGCTTTGTTTTATTATCTATTTTAATTATATTATTTACAATTGGCACCGAACAACCAACCTATAGTTTAGGATATTTTGTAGCTTTTTTTGTATGTTTAATAGTTTTTTTCTTGCTTTCAAAATTAATTATTTTTTTTCTAAAGAAATTTAAATCAAGTTCAATTGTTTCACTTAAAGTCTCAATTAAAAATATTACTCAAACAAAAAGTATTACTCCTATTACTGTAATGTCTTTAGGGTTAGGAGTTACATTATTGTTAACTCTGGCTTTAGTGGGCACTAACTTTCAAAGAGAAATTGCTAAGTCCATCCCTGATATTGCGCCAGATTATTTTTTTGTTGGTATTCAAAAAGGAGAGCGAGAAAAATTTGAACAAGGTATTTTAAATATGGATAAAGATGCAAATATTGAAATAGTCCCAATGGTATCATCTGGTATTGTTAAAATTAATGGAGTTGATCCTAATACATTCATCAAGCCTGATAATGATAGTTATTGGGTAATTGGAAGTGAAAGAAGATCATCCTGGGTAGAAAATATTCCAAAAGATAATCCAATCTTAGAGGGCGAATGGTGGGATTTATCTAAGCCAAATCAGTTACAAATATCCTTGGATGCTAAAGTTGCAAAAGATTTTAATATTCAATTAGGTGACATTTTTACTTTAAACGTATATGGGCGAGAAATTGATGGAGAAGTAATTAATTTTAGAGAAGTAGATTACCGAGATCTAAGTATTAATTTTGCAATGCTGTTTAACCCCCAATTTGCTAAGCAAATTCCACATGAATACTTAGCAACAGCTAAATTTAATTCTGATAAATTTGATGAAACAGAAATGTTGGAAATAATGCCGAGTTTATCAATGATTAAAATTGCAGATTATCTCTTAAAAGTAACTGCAGTTTTAAACAAAGTATTTATTGCTGTTACTTTAATTTCTGCTGTAACAATTATTATTGGCTTAATTGTAATATCAAGTGCAATTATGGTTCAGGGAAAAATTAAAGAATATCAAAATCTAGTTTTTAAAATCTTAGGTTTTTCAAAAAAACAAATTATTTTCTCATCTTTAATTGAATTCATTATTATTTTCATGTCTGTAATTTTGATTGCAACATTTTTTGCAGTAATAGGGTCTAAGTTTATTATGGAAAATATATTTGAACTAGTTTGGCAGTTTGACTTTAAAGTTTTAATTTATTTAGGTTTTTCTATTGGGTTGGTTACTTTGATATTGATTTTAATTACCAATTTAAGATATTTAAATCCTAAAATCTATCCACTTATAAGAAATCAATAATCTTTGTTAGAATATATGTTTATAAAAAGTCAAAAATTAACTTTGAGCTAGTAATAAAAATTAAAGCATACAAAATATTATAAAATAATTTTTCTTCAATTATCCTTAGGAGTTGATAACCAATTAAAATTCCAATAAGTGCAACAGGAAACAAAATTAATGATTGCTTGAATGTTTCAAGGTTCATCATCGATAAATTTATATAAAGAGGAAGTTTAATTAAATTTACAAAAGTAAAAAAAATAATTCTAGTTCCAACATAAATTTCTTTTTTCATTCTCAAAGGAAGTAAATAAATACTAGTCGGTGTACCGCCCGCATGAACACTGAAACTAGTAAAACCTGCTATGGTTGAACAAATTCCACCTTTCAATAAATTTTTTTCTGACTTTGCTTCTTTATTTTTTTTAAAAAAGAAATAATGACCTGCAAACAAAAATCCCATCAAACCAATTATAAATTTTAGTAATTCTTCAGAAAAATATGAAAAGGTAAGTGATCCAATAATTATACCAATGGCTGCAAAAGGAACTATTAATTTTAAAGTCCCTAAATCAAATTCTTTTCTATACTTATAGGTTGCTATAAAGTCTGAAAATATCAGAATTGGTAAAATAATTCCTAGTGCTGTTGTTAAAGGCATTGAAATGGTCATTAAAGGAATTGAAATGAGCGCTATAGATCCACCTAGACCAGATTTAGCTATCCCAAATAAAACTATTGCAGGAACAACAGTAAAAAAAAATAATAGATTTAATTCCATCGTTTTAAAGAATTCAGTAATTTTGATCCTAGAGGACTTATTGGTTTTTGAAGTATAATTTCTTTTCCAGTTTTATCTTTTACAAGTTTTAACAATTTGGTAGCCAAACCTTGCTTTCTAAATAATGGATTTACAAAGATATATTCGACTTCACCGATACTGTTAAATCTTACAAAGCCTAATGTTGTATTTTCATTTTTAAAGGTAAAAACCCCATCAGATTCATCTATTTTATATTTTGAAAGATCAATTTTTGCCATTAGCTCTAGTAATTTAAGAGTAAAAGAACAACTGCTATAACTACTATTATGGAACTAACAACAATATAATTGAGTTTAATATTTAGTTTTTTTTCAAAGAATTCAGTGATTTTTTCCCAAAACAAAACGATTAAAAAAATAAGAATGGCTGGAATTATATATTTTATCATATTTTAGGAATTACTATCACTAACGTAAACAGAAACTCCTCTGGAGTTTAAATCAACATCAAACTTTTTATGTAAAGGTGGAAAGGCTCTTTGTGAACAATCAAATCTGTCACATGTTCTGCAAGATACCCCTATTGGTATTTCTGAAGATTTATCATTTATATTTACGTTTTCAGTATAAATAAATTCTTTTGCATATTTTGCCTCACAACCAAGACCAATAGATAAAACACTTTTAGCTTGCCCAAATCTTCCAATTCCTTTTTCAACAGTTCTTGCAATACAAACATATTTTTCTCCATTATTCATTTTACTCACTGCTGCCTGGATAACGCCTGGTCGAGTGAATGCAGAATAAACATTCCATCTAGGACAAGCGCCACCATATCTTGGAATATCTATTCCTGACAATGAAAATCTTTTAGAAATATTCCCAGCCATATCCACTCTTAAAAAATGAAAAGGAATTCCAGGAAGTTTTGGATCTTGCAAACATGTTACTCGGTGCGCAACTTGTTCAAAGGATGTTGCAAATGTATTTTGCAATAATTCTAAGTCGTATTTAAGTTTTTTACACTCCGCATGAAATAATTTATAAGGCATTAAAATTGCAGCAGCACAATAATTTAACAAAGCAACTTTTGTTAATTTTTTAGATTCTTCAGATGGAAAATTAAATCCTGATAAATAATTATCTATTTCTTTACTCGCTCCCTCTTGAGCTATTTGAGCAGCAGCGTGTAATTTTTTAGTCTCTAAAGAACTATAATCGCTTAATAAAAGTTCTTTTTTATTTTTTTTGTAAATTTTTGAAAAAGGTTTTTTCTCGTCAGGGATTACATCTTTTACTGTTATAGAATACTCAGTATTTAAATATTCACAAAGTGAAATATATCGAGTTCGATTATTTTTTTGGATTTTATCAAAAACATTATTTGCAAATTCTTCTAATTTTGGAAAGTAATTTTTATTGTCCTGTAAAAAGTCAGAGATTACTTCACCTGGAAAAGAATTTTTTCTATTGTCTACTATTTTTCCAGAAAGTGTCTCAATCTTATTTATTAATTCATGATCTTTTTTCTTTAAAATATCTCCTAATCTAACTATTGCTTTTCCAATTTTTGGGTTTGTGCTAACTAAATCTTTTACTTCAGGTCCTAAAATATCTAAATCCTCAAACAAACTATCATCTAGAATTTCTGAGATTGTGTTTTGAAGATTAATGTCAGTTTTTGATGTAAGGTCAGATAGTTGAATATTTAACTTTTCACAGACATTTAAAAGTAAATCACCATCAATTTTTCTTTTGCCACTCTCGATTAAATTTAAATAACTAGGAGAAATGTTTAAATCTTCAGCTAATTTGTTTGCTTGAAGTCCAAGTTGTCTTCTAAATGCCTTGATTTTTGGGCCTATTTTTAGATCTATTTGACTCATTTTACTTTTTGTAAATTTTGTAAATTTATTTTTACAATTTTTTTATAGCATTTACAAGCTTTTTGTCGTTTTTTATAGCTTTTGTAAATTTAGTAAATTATAAGATTTACATGAACAAAAAAATCAAAAACACTGAAAATGAAGCTCAAATCATCAGAAAAGAAGATTTAGATCGTCATAATAGTAGAGGTATCTACATGAGAGATGATCACTGTGATTGGGGTTCAAGTGGAATGAATGATCTTATCGAAACTTCAAACGATAATAATTAATTCAATCTACTTTTTCATTTTTCATTAATATTAAACTAAAGGATTATAATGAGTGCAGAGAAAATCTCATACGACTTAAAGAGATTCGCCGGAATTAAACGTGACTATACGGAGGAAGAAGTCGAAAGATTAAGAGGCTCAATTAAAATAGAATATTCTTTATGTAAAAATCAATCACAAAAACTTTGGAAATTATTAAATTCAGAACCATATGTAAATACTTTGGGTTCACTTTCTGGAAATCAAGCAGTACAGCATGCTAAAGCAGGTTTAAAAGCAATTTACTTAAGTGGATGGCAAGTTGCAGCAGACGCAAATACAGCTGGAGAAATGTACCCTGATCAATCCCTTTATCCATATGATAGTGCTCCTAAATTAGTTGAGTCTATGAATAATTCTTTAATAAGAGCAGACCAAATTCAACACATGGAAATGCAAGATGGTGATGTTCAGGCAAAAGATAGAACGGATTACATGCTGCCAATTATAGCTGACGGTGAAGCTGGTTTTGGTGGACCATTAAATGTTTTCGAATTAACAAAAAAATTTATTAAAGCGGGTGCAGCTGGGGTTCATTTTGAAGATCAGTTAGCTAGTGAAAAAAAATGTGGTCATATGGGTGGTAAAGTTTTAGTGCCAACTGGAACTATGGTCAAAAATTTAAAAGCAGCAAGACTTGCTTCTGATATAGCAGAAGTTCCTTTGATTATATTAGCAAGAACTGATGCAAATGCTGCTAAATTAATTACAAATGATTTTGATGAAAATGATAAACCTTTTTTAACAGGTGAAAGATCTCCTGAGGGTTTCTACTATGTTAAAGATGGTATTGAGCAAGCAATTTCAAGAGGACTTGCATATGCTCCTTATGCAGATTTAATATGGTGTGAAACAGCTACTCCAAATTTAGAAGAGGCTAAGAAATTTGCAGATGCTATTCATGAAAAATATCCTGGAAAACTTCTAGCTTATAATTGTTCACCTTCGTTTAATTGGAAGAAACATCTTAGTGATGATGAGATTGCTTCATTTCAAAAAGAAATTGCTAAAATGGGATATAAATTTCAATTCATTACATTAGCTGGATTTCATACTCAAAATATTGCAATTTTTGAACTTGCAGAAAAATATAAAAAAGAAGGTATGACTGCATATTCAAAAATACAACAACAAGAATTCGCTAGAGAAAAAGACGGTTACACTAGCGTTAAGCATCAACGTGAGGTAGGTACTTCATATTTTGATGCAGTTTCAAATACCATTAGCAGTGGACAAAGTTCAACTACTGCAATGGCTGGCTCTACAGAGTCGGAACAATTTTAAAAAAATAATAACTCTCTCTCATTATTTTTATAGCCCTTAAATGGGCTATAAATGTCTTGAATTTCTTTGCAAAATTTACTCCATCTGTTAAGCATTTTTCAAAATGACTAATAAAAACTTTGGTTTTGGAACACAAATTAGAAAATCTCCTTATTTTGACTCAACAGTAAAATGGGGTGCAACTGGTTTTTCAGTTTACAATCATATGTATATTCCAAGAGATTTTGGTGATCCTGAACAAAACTTTTGGAACCTGATTGAAAAATCAATTCTTTGTGATGTTGCTGTTGAAAGACAGGTAGAAATTACTGGACCCGATGCATACAAATTCACTCAACTCTTAACTCCTAGAGATCTTTCAAATATTTCGATTGGTCAATGTAAATATGTTTTAATCACTAATAACGAGGGAGGAATATTAAATGATCCAGTTTTATTAAGATTGGCTGAAAATCATTTTTGGCTTTCCCTTGCAGACAGTGATGTATTGTTATGGGCTCAAGGTGTTGCAGTTAATTCAGGTTTAAATGTCAATATATCTGAACCCGATGTTTCACCATTGCAGTTACAAGGTCCTACTTCTAAAGACATTATGGTTAAACTCTTCGGTGAAAGTATTAAAGATTTAAAATATTATTGGTTTAAAGAATTTGATTTAGACGGCATACCTTTAATTGTTTCTAGAACAGGCTGGTCAAGTGAATTTGGTTATGAATTATTTTTAAGAGATGGTTCTAAAGGAAATGATCTGTATGAAAAAATAATGAATGCTGGAAAAGAACATGGTCTTCAGCCAGGTCATACCTCTTCTATAAGAAGAATTGAAGGAGGAATGTTATCTTATCACGCTGATGCTGATATCCATACAAATCCATTTGAATTAGGTTTTGACCGTTTGGTATCCTTAGATAACGATATTGAATTTATAGGAAAGGCTGCTTTAAAAAAAATCAAAGCTGAAGGCATTAAAAGAAAACAAATTGGCTTAGAGATTAATTGTGAACCGCTATCTGGTCCAAACACAACTTTCTGGCCTATCAAAAAAAATAATAATGAAATTGGTAAAGTAACCTCTGCTGTATATTCACCAAGATTAAAAAAAAATATTGCTCTTGCAATGGTGAATATAAAAAACTCTGAGATTGGAACTGATCTTGAAGTTGAAACAAATAAAGGAAAATTTACAGCTAAAATAGTAGAAAAACCTTTTTACGATCCTAAAAAGAAAATTGCCAGTAACTAGGATTTAATTTTATAACCTTTTTTCAGTAAAACTGATACGGCTGTTACACAAATTATTAAAAAAAATACCATCGAACTTACACTGATCCAAATATTGAAATCAGAAACTCCGTAGAACGCATATCTTAAACCATTGATTAAATATACTACCGGATTAAAATAAGTAACAGTTTGCCAAAATTCTGGCAACATATCTAAGGAATATAAACTTCCCCCTAAGAAAACCATTGGTGTAACTACTAAAGTTGGGACAATTGACATTTGTTCAAAGTTAGAACTCATCAAGCCAATTAAAAACCCAAATAAAGCAAAGGTAAAAGCTACTAGAACTAATAGAAAAATCATTAACAATGGATACATCACCTGAACTTCTACAAAAAAAGTAGCTGTAATAAAAATTACTACACCTACTAATAAAGTTTTGGTCGCGCCTGCTCCTACAAATGCAAGGACAATTTCAAATGTAGAAATTGGTGCTGCTAAAATTTCATACATCGTCCCGTTAAATTTTGGAAAAAAAATACCAAACGAAGTATTACTAATTGATTGGGTAAGCAACGTAAGCATTAATAAACCTGGAACAATAAAAGATCCATAACTGATGCCATCAATATTCTCCACATAACCACCTATTACTGAACCAAAAACGATAAAGTATAAAGAGGTTGAAAGAACTGGTGAAAAAAGAGATTGCATCAAAGTTCTTTTAAAACGATCCATCTCATGGAGATACATGGCTCTAAACGCATAATAATTAAATTTCATTATTCTCCTTTACTAAACTAACAAATATCTTTTCTAAAGTAGTTTGTTCAGTTTTTAAATCCTGTAGCTTTAAACCTGCATCTTTTATATCTTTAAGTAAGTTAGTTATCCCAGTACTTTCTGAATTAACATCATAGGTATATTCTACCGTTTTTTTATCTTCACCTATTTCTAAATTATATTTACCTAAACTATCAGGAATTTCGCTTATCTCACTTTGAAGATTTACACTTAATTTTTTCTGACCCATCTTTTTTAATAATTCTTTTGTTTCATCAATAACAATTATTTCCCCTTGATTAATAACTGCTACCCTATCTGCTATTGCTTCTGCTTCTTCAATATAATGAGTGGTTAGTATTATCGTTACTCCAGTTTTTCTTAAATCTTCAACAACTTTCCACATATCTCTTCTTAACTCAACATCAACTCCTGCTGTTGGTTCATCTAAAAATAATATTGAAGGTTCGTGAGATAATGCCTTTGCAATTAAAACTCTTCTCTTCATTCCTCCAGATAGTTGTCTTAACCTTAGATCTTTTTTATCCCACATACTCAAATCTTTTAAAATTTTTTCTATATGTTTTGGGCTAGGTTTTTTTCCATTTAACCCTCTTGAATAAGAAACGTTATTAAAAACAGTTTCAAATAATTCTAATGTTAACTCTTGAGGTACCAATCCAATTCTAGAACGTGTCTCACGATAATCTTCAATAATATCAAAATTTTCTACAGTTACTTTTCCTGAGGAAGGTGTAACAATACCACAAATGACGCTAATTAAAGTTGTCTTACCCGCACCATTTGGTCCTAAGAGAGCTATAATCTCACCTTTTTTTATATCTAAGTTAACTTTTTTAAGAGCTTCAAATCCGTTATCGTAAATTTTTGAGAGATTGTTAATGGTTATTTGATTAGTAGACATGTGATTTGTGGATATATAGAGACATTTTAATCAATTACAATAACATTAAACTGTGTAGTATTTGATCTATGAAAAAAATTATAATTACTTTGTTGTTATTTTTTAGCTTTAGCTCAATTTCATTTGGAAAAGGTACAACTTTTACTAATGAGATATTTAATGACGCTCAAGCAAGTGGAAAGACAGTTGTTATTAACTCATGGAATAAAACCTGCGGTACATGTGCTAAGCAAGTAATCATATTAGATCAAGCGAAGAAAGACTTTGAGGATGTTGTTTTTCTAAGTTACGAACAAACTAAAGACAAAGATATAGCTAAACTATTAGATATCGATTACTGGACTACGATTGTTGTTTATAAAAACAATAAAGAAATTTCACGAAGCATTGGTCAAACTAATAAAGAAAAAATCTATTCCCAAATTGCTGGCAACTAACAATCATTAGTTCATTTTAATTTTTAATATTGCAGCAGGTAGAAAAGTTGCGATTAAGAAAGATAAAAATAATAAAGATTGACTAACAAAAGGACTAAATACTTCTGTTGGGACTAACACTCCTACCAATAAACTTTTGGAAAAATCTGGAAAAGGAAACATTAAAAATCCTGCGATTAATCCAACTAATATTGAAATATATGCAGTTTTTTCATTAATCTTCTTATTATAAAAACTATAGAAAACAGTTAAAACAAAAGCACAACAAAATAAATCAGCTAGTAAAAATAAATACAAGATATCAAATCCTTTTGAAGCAACAAAAAATACAACAACAGAAATTGCGATAATGAAATATTTAGAAAGTTTTAAATAATCTGTTTTCTTGTCAAAATTAAACGTCGCTTTACCGTCAACCACAAATAAACTAGATATAGCATTTACTAATGTATCTACTGTTGAAATAGTTAACGCCAATCCAAGTACAATTATTAATAATGACAACAATTCAGTCTGATCTTTTAATAATAAAGTAAAAAATCCAAGATCTGGTCTGTTAGCTGGATCTATAGAAAAAGATACCATCCCTATAAAGCCCATCAAAAATACAATTGGAACAATAATTAAAAAAGAAATAATCAAACCTTTTTTAAGAGTTTCATAATTTTTAGCTGCATAAACTCTTTGCCAATTACCTTGGTGAAAAAGATTGGTTGCAGCTACAGCGATAAAAAAAGTTAAACCTGCAGTGTAACTAGGTATATAGGAAGAGCTTAATAACTGAGGATTTTTACTCTCTATAAAAGAAAAAGAAAAGTTGTCACCACTAAATAATGTAATATATGAAATCGTTATTAATAACAAAACTGCAATAACAAACATTTGAATATTGTCTGTAAATATTGAAGCTCTTAAGCCTCCATATAAAGTGTAAGTCAAAGTTGAAATAATCACTATTAATGCCGTTATCCATAAATCAGTTCCAGATATATAGTTAATTAAGACAGCTACTGCTGTAACTTCTGCACATAAGAAAATGAACATATAAAAAATAGTCATTAGCAGAATTAATTTAAATAAACTTTTGCCAAATTTTTGTCTCATGTACTCAATTAAAGATGAGCCTTTAGGAAAGTCTGTTCTTATTTTTTTTCCTAAATAAATTAAAAATATCATTGGAAAACCAGTTCCTAGAGCGTAACCAATTACTGCTCCAATTCCTCCCCATGTTGATGCAGATGCTGGGCCAAACAAAATCCAAGCACCTAACGCTGATGCAACTAAACTTGTTGTTAGTGAAAATAAACCAATATTTCTATTTGCTGTTAAATAATTATTTATACCTTGAAATTTTTTTGAATGATAAATTCCAAATATTACAAATATTAAACTTATAATTATTACTAATGTTAGTGATGTTGATTGACTTATAAAGTATGTGTTATCCATTTTCTCCCTTTCTGAATTACCGGACAGGTTCTTAGGGTATAATCTCAGTCTATAAAGACACCCCTTAAAGAAATATTATTATAATTTTACTTTAAATCAAACAGTAAATGAAAATTGGTTACTTATCTTTATGACTTAGTATTTCAACCATACACTGTGTTGCATAATCTCTCCATTCAGATGAAGTTTTAGTCTTCAGGCTATCTAAATGGTCTCGATTACTTTGAATATCATCCTTATGTTTTAGTTTATCAGCACCATCTAGATTTGCTTCCATATTAGACAAATTACTTTCCATGGCTTTAATCCAACTTTTCCCAAGTTCAACACACTTTTGATCGTCTTTTTCATCACAAATTTGCTTAAAAAAATTAAAAATTACATCATCAGTCTTAACAGAGCTGTTCATTAATTACTGGTTACAGGTTCCGATAGACTCTGGTCCACATGTTTGACCATTAGTCCAGGTTGCTCCGATTAAATTGGCGCCATCAAAATTTGCATTTGTTATATTTGAGGATGTAAAATTTGCTTCCATTAAATTTGCGTTTTGAAAATTAGCTTCAATTAAAGTAGCTCCCATAAAATCAACTCTTGTTAAATTTGCACTTGTAAAGTTTGTTTTTTCAAAATTGGCACCAATAGAAACTGTTTCATAAAGATTAGCTCTTACAAAAGTAGACTCAGGAAATGTTCCAAATGATAAATTGGAGTTCATCATTATACTTTTATCTAAATTAACCTGAATAAAACTTGCAAAAGATAAGTTAGAATTTGGGAAGTAACTTCCTTGTAAATCTTGTGCATCAGAAAATCTACAATTTGAATAATCCACACCCTCAGTTAAAGGGTCATCGCATGCTGCATTTGAATTTGAAATAAAAAATAGACTAAATAAAAAGATAAAAATTAACTTTTTCATATTTAAAGTTAACAAATTAAATATGTCAAAACAATGGATGATTAAAATTTTAAAGATAATTTAACAATATTATTTATCAAATATTTAACGTATAAACCTCTATTTATGAAAGAATATAATATTGCAGCCATACCAGGAGATGGAATAGGTAAAGAAGTTGTGCCTGAGGGTCTAAAAGTTTTAAAAGAGGCAGCCCTAAAACATCAATTTAAAATTAATTTCACTGAATATGATTTTGCATCATGTGATTATTATGAAAAGCACGGAAAAATGTTACCTGATGATTGGAAAGAAAAATTAAGTAAACACAATGCTATTTTTTTTGGTGCAGTTGGTATGCCTGATCAAGTTCCTGATCATATTTCATTATGGGGATCACTACTCCAATTTAGAAGAGAATTTGATCAATACATAAATCTAAGACCAGTTAAACTTTTTCCAGGTGTTAACTCTCCATTAGCTAATAAAAAACCTGGAGATATTGACATGATGATTGTTAGAGAGAACACTGAAGGAGAATATTCATCTGTTGGTGGAAGAATGTATAAAAATACAGATCGTGAAATAGCTATTCAAGAAACAATTATGTCAGCTCATGGAATTGACAGAGTTCAAAAATTTGCTTTTGAATTAGCAAAAATAAGAAAAAGAAAAAAATTAACAAATGCAACAAAATCAAATGGTATTTCAATCACCATGCCATTTTGGGATGAACGTTTTGAAAAAATGAAAAAAAATTATCCTGAAATTAACACTGATCAATTTCACATAGATATTTTGGTAGCAAGATTTGTTTTAAACCCTGAGTGGTTTGATGTAGTTGTGGCCTCAAACCTATTTGGAGATATTTTGTCTGATCTCGGACCGGCTTGTACTGGAACTATTGGAATTGCTCCATCAGGTAATATTAATCCAGAAAATAAATACCCGTCATTGTTTGAGCCGGTACATGGTTCTGCACCTGATATAGCTGGAAAAGGAGTTGCTAATCCAGTTGGACAAATTTGGTCTGGTGCAATGATGTTAGATTATTTGGGGGAAAAAGAAGCTGCAAATTCAATTGTAACAGCTATTGAAAAATCATTAAAAAATGAAAAAAATAGAACTAAGGATTTAGGCGGTGAAAGCAATACTATTGAATGTTCTAAATCTATATTATCAAATCTTTAAATTTTAATTTTTATAAATTAATAAAATTTGCTTGTTACTTAGGATTAAGTTATTCCACCATCAACAACAAAACTTTGCTTTGTACACCCTGATGATTGATCAGATGATAAAAATAATACTAAGCTAGCTACATCATCTGGTTTAAGTTGTCTTTTAATTGCCTGACTATCTAATATAAGTTTTTTATATTTAGGTGTAAGCCAGTGTTTTATCTGTCTTTCAGTGGCAATTGAGCCTGGTATGACAGAATTAGTTCTAATATTGTATTTCCCAAATTCTTGAGCGAAAGATCTAGTTAAACCGACAACAGCTGATTTTGCTGTTTCATAAACAACTTTATCCCCTTCTCCTAACACCCATGATACTGAACTTAGATTAACAATTGATCCCGATTTTATTTTTTTCATACCTTTTACAACTGCTTGTGCAGCAAAAAAATAATGTTTTAAATTAATTCCCATTCTATTTTCCCAATACTTCTCATCAACTTGTTCTGTGGTGTGCCTGTCATCATTTGCAGCACTATTAATTAGACAATGAATTGCACCTTTTTTGGAAATGA
>OBNV01000009.1_pt1 | contig 23119 bp, 21 predicted proteins | sample 1498831 | NCBI WGS metagenome assembly OBNV01 (sample SAMEA3275640, study PRJEB22092) | marine metagenome | biome: ENVO:01000035; feature: ENVO:00002223; material: ENVO:00002042 | collected 2014-06-19T07:15:00+00 | depth 1 m | reverse complement strand
GTTTTTCTAATTTCGTTAACACCCTCTTCTAAATTTTTTTCTGTTCTAAATACTGCACATTTTGATTGCATTGTTTTTTGCATTGCTAATCTTAATTCTGCAGTACTGTTATCACCCTGCGCATTTCTTAATTTATCAAATCTGTCTAGACATTTCTGTGTTTCTGTCTCAGAAATTTCTTCATGAGGCGCTCCTGGTTTAACTAGCTCAGCTGCTCTTTTTGCAGCCGCTCTTCCAAAAACAACTAAATCAATTAAAGAGTTTGACCCAAGTCTATTAGCTCCATGAACTGACACGCATGCTGCTTCTCCAATTGCCATCAATCCAGGCACTGTTTTTTCTGATCCATTTACGGTTAAAACTTCCGCTTTATAATTGGTTGGAATTCCACCCATATTATAATGCACAGTAGGAACAACTGGGATTGGTTCCTTAGTTACATCAACATTTGCAAATAACCTTGCTGCTTCAGTAATACCAGGAAGTCGATTTTCGATTACACTTTTGTCTAAGTGACTTAAATGTAAGTGAACATGGTCCTGATCTTTCCCTACACCTCTTCCTTCATTAATTTCTATAGACATTGATCTGCTCACAACATCTCTTGATGCTAAATCTTTAGCATTTGGAGCGTATCTTTCCATAAATCTTTCACCTTTAGAGTTTACTAGATATCCTCCCTCTCCTCTGACACCTTCAGAAATTAAGGTTCCGTGTCCATAAATACCTGTTGGGTGAAATTGAACAAACTCCATATCTTGTAACGGCAATCCTGCTCTCAATACCATTGCATTTCCATCTCCCGTACAAGTATGCGCAGAAGTTGCTGAATAATAAACTTTTCCATAACCACCTGTTGCTATAATAACTGTATGAGCTCTAAATCGATGAATTGTTCCGTCGTTTAAATTCCAGGCTATTAATCCTTTACACTCTCCATCTTTCATTAATAAATCTAATGCAAAATATTCTATAAAAAATTCTGTGTTATGTTTTAAAGCTTGTCCATAAAGAGTGTGTAATATTGCATGTCCAGTTCTATCTGCTGCCGCGCAAGTTCTTTGGACTATTCCATTTCCATAATTTTTTGTCATACCTCCGAATGGTCTTTGATAGATTTTTCCCTCATCTGTTCGACTAAATGGAACTCCATATTTTTCTAATTCTAAAACTGCTTTTGGTGCCTCTTTACAAAGATACTCAATACTGTCTTGATCTCCTAACCAATCAGCCCCTTTTACAGTATCATACATGTGCCATCTCCAGTCATCTTCACCCATGTTTCCAAGTGCAGCTGAAATCCCACCCTGCGCTGCAGAAGTATGGCTTCTAGTCGGAAATACTTTAGAGATACAAGCAGTTTTTAATCCTGCTTCACTCAAGCCGACGGCAGCTCTTAGACCTGATCCACCAGCACCCAAGACTACTACGTCATATTCATGATCTATAATATTGTATGAACTCATTATTTTAGATTAAATATAATAATTATTGTTAAAAGTGAAATACCTATAGCAGAAATATACAACAGTCTGTTTGCGACATTTTTGATTTTTTCATTACTAATATAATCCTCAAAAACCTCACTAATAGTTAGTGATGAGAAGAAAAATGCAAAAATAACAAACAAACTAAAGAGAAATTTGTTTATTGGGTTGATAAAAAAATTGAAAATTTCAGAATAGCCTTGATCATAAATAGATACAAAACTTAATATAAACCAAATCATAAGTGGTAATAAAATTAATGATGAAACTTTTGTAAAAACCCATTTTTTTGTGGCTAAATTCATATTAAAAAAAATTTCTACCAATTAAATAAATAGCAACAGTAAATAAGAATGAACCAAATATAACAATCAATCCTGTCAAACGCGTTGTTTCTAATTCAAAACCATAGCCCATGTCCATTATCAAGTGTCTTATCTCACTCAAAATTTGAAAGCTAAATGACCAAACAAGACCTAAAACGATAAATTTACCAAAAAAAGAGTTAAAAAAAAAATTGATTAAAGTATAATTTGATTCACCTAAAATCAGCCAGCAGGACAAAAAACAAATTAAAGTAATTCCTATAATGTTTATAATTCCAGTTATACGATGTGAAATTGAAACTAATGACGAAATGTGCCATCTATAAATTTGTATATGAGGTGATAATGGTTTTTTATCTTCCATAAAAATCATTTTTAATCAAACTTTCGGCAATTTGCACTGCGTTCAATGCCGCCCCTTTAACTAAATTATCAGATACGATCCATAAATTTATTGTATTTTCCCTAGACTCATCCAGTCTTATTCTTGAGATAAAAGTTTCAAATTTATCCTCTGCCTCAATAGGCGTTATATAGCCTCCGTCTTGATGTTCATCAACAACCTTACACCCGGGAGAAGTAGACAAAACTGTTCTAATTTCATCTAAATCACATTTTTTATTAAACTCTACATTTGCACTAATACAATGAGAAACAAGAACGGGTATCCTTACACAAGTTGAAGTCACTTTAATTTTTTTATCTAAAATTTTCTTGATTTCATCAGTAGTTTTTTGTTCCTCTTTTGTGTAACCATTTTCTAAAAAACTATCAATATGAGGGATTGCATTAAATGCAATTTGCTTAGTGAAATTTTTCGATGATATTTTTTTATTTTGAAAATAATTCTCAGTTTGAGATAATAGTTCATCCATAGCTGATTTACCTGCCCCTGATACTGACTGGTATGTAGATGCAACTATTCGATTGATATCATACAAGTCGTGTAATGGCTTTAAAGCCACCACAACTGGAATTACTGAACAATTAGCGTTAGCAATAATATTTTTGTTTTTTACATCAGATAATTTTTTTGAATTAACTTCTGGAACAATTAATGGAATATCAGGATCTTTTCTGAAGTATTTTGAATTATCAATTACAATTGTTTTTTCAGCGGCGACATGAGCCCATTTTTCAGCAACACCACTCCCAGCTGCAAAAAATGCAATTTTAACATTGGAAAAATCAAATTTTTCAAGATCTGTTACTACATGTTCTTTTCCATTATAGTTAATTTTTTTTCCTTCACTATTTTTTGAAGCAAGTAAAAATAGATTTTCTATATTAATTTGTTTTTTCTCTAAAATTTCTATTATTTTTCTTCCAACATTTCCTGTTGCACCAACTATTGCAATGTTCATAACACCAAATGACTTTTAATTCTAAACGAGGGGTAAATCACAAACGGTACCCACATATATTTTTTCATTTATTTCTATATTAAACTGATTTTTTGTATTCCAGTAGGGTTTATTAATCATTGCAATTCCAACGACTTTATTAAATGTGGGGGAATATGTGGCTGATCTAACATATCCAACTATTTCTTTGTTATCATCAAATAAAGTTTTTTCACAATACATATCAATTTTATTGTGTTCAATTTTTACACCCATAAGTTTTCTAGTTATTCCTTGGTCTTTTATCTTTTTTAGTTTTTCTTTACCTAGAAAATCAACATCGCTGTCTAAATGAATAAACTTATCAAAATTTGCTTCAAATGGATTATCCCTGTTGTCAAAATCATTACCATAAGACAACAGATTGCCTTCTATTCTCTCAATTAAGTTTGGACAACCTGGCTTTACATTAAATTCTTTTCCAGCTTCAAATAAATAATCGTATAAATTCTGACCCGCGATGTCATTATCAACATAGATTTCAAATCCACCTTGTTTTGACCATCCAGATCTTGCAATAAAATATTTATGACCCTTCAGTTCAAAATAATCAAAGTTAAAAAATTTTAATTTTCTAGTCTCATCACCAAATAATTTTGACATTAAGTCGTCTGCCATAGGCCCTTGAACAGCCAAGATGTTTACATTTGGTTCATTTATTTCAACTTCAAATTTATTTCCAGCTGCAAGACCTTTTGCAAAAAATATTACATCTGCATCAGCTATAGATAGCCACCATTTATCCTCTGCAAGTTTATTAATTATTGGGTCATTGACTAAAAGTCCCTCATTATCAATTAACGGAGCATAATAACATTTTCCGACTTTTGATTTAGATAGATCTCTACAAGTCATTAGTTGAACTAATTTTGATGAGTCTTTTCCAGAAATCTCAACTTGCCTTTCTGCTGCGACGTCCCAAACTTGCACGTATTTTTTCAAGTGATGATAATCGCTCTCTAATGATTTAAAGGATGCTGGAAGTAACATATGATTATAAACTGTGTAGCTACTCACACCATGAGCTTCTATTCTATCAGTATAAGGTGTACTTCTAAGTCTTCTTGATTTTGCAATAGAAAAGTTTTTCATTTTTTTAAAAATTCTAGGACCTTTTCTCTCATTTCAAACGCTTTTTCAATCATTATCATATGACCACATCCTTCGAAGATGTGGGTAGATGAATTTTTTACTAGATTTGAAAATTTTTTACCTACTTCAATGTTAACCATCTTATCAAGAGCACCAAATATAAACATGCTTGGACAATTTATTGAACCAGCAGCCTCTTTACCGTTGGAATAATTGTTACAAGCAATAAGATCAACAGCTAATATTTCACTGATATCTCGAGTTGATTGAATTATTCTTTTAATTGGATTACCTCCAATAAATTTTTTGGAGCCCTCATACCCCCACTTCATCATCAATTTAACAGCATCTGAGTCACCATTTTTTGCTAGTTCAATTAAATCGTGATGAACTGGCATTTTATAAGAGCCACCAACAAAAATTAATTTTTTAATTCTAGTTGGATATTTATGAGCAAATTCTAAAATTTCTAAACATCCCTGAGAATGTCCAATTAAAACTAAATCATGTAAATTTAACTGATCAAACGCTTTTTCTAACCAATCTGTGATTTTTTCTATTGTATCTTTACAGGGACCATCAGAATTTCCATGTCCGGGTAAATCTATTGATAAAACATTAAAATTTTGATTTGAAAAAAATTGCTCTGTTAAAGACCAAACAATATGAGACATTCCACTTCCATGCAAAAATACAATTGTTTCTTTTTTTGGATCAATACCTTGCCCTGCATCTGATGCATGGACATTTTTATTTTCAACTTGGAAAATCAAATAATTACCTAGAATTGTTTTCTTAGTTCAAACTTCTGAATTTTTCCTGTGGAAGTCTTTGGTAACTCACAGAAAATTACTTTTTTTGGTACTTTAAATCCTGCTAAAGTTTCTTTACAAAAATCTATTAATTCTTTTTCACTGGTTGGTTTGTCTTTAATCATTTCGATAAAAGCGCATGGAACTTCACCCCATTTTTCATCAGGTTTCGCAACCACAGCTGCAATAGAAACTGACGGGTGTTTAGAAAGAGTATTTTCTATTTCAATTGAAGATATATTTTCTCCTCCAGAAATAATTATGTCTTTAGATCTGTCTTGTATTTTTACATATCCATCAGGGTGCATAACAGCTAAATCTCCAGTATGAAACCAGCCACCCTTCATTGCTTTATCAGTAGCTTCTTTATCTTTAAAATATCCTTTCATTACTATATTCCCTCTTATCATTATCTCTCCAATTGTTTTGCCATCTTTAGGAACTTCTTTCATAGTTTCAGGATCTAAAATTGTTACACCTTCAGTATTAGGATATCTTACTCCTTGTCTTGCTTTAATTTCATTTTGTTTATCTTCATCAAAATCATTCCATTCATCATTCCAAGCACATTGGGTAACATGTCCGTAAGTTTCTGTTAAACCGTATACATGCATGACTTCGAACCCTAGGGCCTTCATCTTTTTAAAGATTATACTTGGAGGTGGTGCGCCTGCAGTTAAAACATGAACTTTATGTTTTAATTTTTTTCTATCAGCTTCTGGGGCACCAGTAATCATATTAAGAACAATTGGCGCTCCACCAAAATGCGTTACATCATATTTATCAATTAGCTCGAATATTTTTTTAACGTCTATATTTCTAAGGCAAACGGTCCTTCCATTCAGCATTGGGATCGTCCATGGGTAGCACCAACCATTACAATGAAACATTGGGACAATTGTTAAGAAATTTAATTGGTTAGGCATATTCCATGCCACAGAACTTCCTGTAGACATTAAATAAGCTCCTCTATGATGATAAACTACACCTTTTGGATTTCCAGTAGTGCCGGAAGTATAACTTAACGAAATAGATTGCCATTCATCATCAGGCATTTGCCAATTATAATTTTCATCCCCAGTATTTAAAAAGTTTTCATATTCATGCTCACCAATTTTTTCACACTTTGATTGGTCAGCATATTTGTCATTTATATCAATAATTGTAATTTTTTTATCTAGAGTTTTTAAAGCTTTTTTTACTTCTACATGTAGTTGTCTATCAACCACTAAAACTTTTGCATCACTATGATTTAGAATATATGCAATAGTGTTTGCATCTAATCTAATATTAATCGTATTTAAAACTGCTCCTGTCATTGGAACAGAGTAATGGGCTTCAAATATTTCAGGTGTATTAAACGCTAAAAATGAAACCGTATCACCTTTTTTAATACCAATTTTAGACAAAGCACTCGCAAATTTTATTGCTCTTTTATAAACTTCACTCCAAGTATAGCTTCTATCTTCATAAACAATTGCTTCATAATTTGGATAAATTTCTGTTGCTCTTTTTAAAAATGTTAGTGGAGTTAAAGGAACATGATTGGCTTCGTTTTTCTCCAAATTAGTATCGTAATGATTCATCCCTAATTAAAATTAAATTTCATTATATTTGAGCTTCCAGAAATTGCAGATTTGTAATGATATTCGGCTCTGGGTAGTACTTTTTCAAAATAAAATTTAGCTGTATTGATTTTATCAGAGTAAAAATCTTTATTTTTTTCATAATCATTAAAACTAACTTCTAAAACTTTTATCCAAGAATATGCAATTGAGACATACCCAAGTGTTCTTAAGTAGTCATTTGCTGCTGCACTTACATCATCTTTTTCGATTTTACTTTGATCACCGATCCAACCTGTAAATTTAGTTAATATATCTAGGTAATGATTTAATTCTTTTGAAAAAGTTTCAACTTTTCCCTTTTTACTCTCACACTCTGACTTAACCATATCTAAAAATCTGTTTATTATATTTCCATTTTTATTTGATAATTTTCTAAATACTAAATCTGCTGCTTGAACTGAGTTTGTTCCTTCATAAATAGGAGTGATACGATTATCTCGATATAATTGCTCAATTCCTTGATCTTTAGTATACCCATACCCACCATGGATTTGCATTGCATCATTTGTTATCTCCATAGCTAAATCTGTAAAAAGTGATTTTACTACTGGTGTCATTAATGAAACGTAATCAGATGCTTCTTGTTTTATTTTTTCATCAGGATGGTAAAGGCTGACTTCAGTTTGTTGAGATAGCCAAAAACATAACGCCCTTTCACCCTCAATTATTGATTTCATATTCAATAGTGATTTTCTTATATCTGCATGTTCAATTATAAAATCTGCACCATTGTTTGATTTAGAATTGTTCGTTTTCCCTTGTTTTCTCTCTTTTGCGTAGGCAAGTGAGTTCTGATAAGCTATCTCAGATAACCCTAAACCCTGAATCCCAACCACTATTCTCTCTAAGTTCATCATTGTGAACATAGCACTTAAACCTTTGTCTTTAGCTCCAATCATATACCCAGTTGCTTCATCAAAATTTAAAACACACGTTGCTGATCCTTTTATTCCCATTTTGCTTTCAATAGATCCCGTTGATACTCCATTCCTTGGACCAACTGTTCCATCTTCATTTACTACAAATTTAGGAACTAAAAATAAACTTATACCTTTGGTACCAGCAGGAGAGTCTGTAGCTCTAGCAATTACCAAATGTATTATATTTTCTGTGAGATCTTGATCACCAGAAGTAATGAAAATTTTCTGGCCACTCAGTTTATATGTTCCGTCAGTTTGTTTTTCAGCTTTAGTTTTTAAAAGTCCTAAATCAGTACCACAAACTGGTTCGGTTAAACACATCGTTCCACTCCATTTACCTTCAACCATTTTAGGTAAATATTTATTCTTAATTTCATCTGAAGCGTGACGATTAATACAATTATAAGCCCCAATACTTAATTCGCTATAAAGTTTAAATGATAAACTTGCAGACGATAACATTTCATCAAAAAAAGCACTTACAGTTTTAGGCATTCCTTGACCACCGTATTTTGGATCACAAGATAGTGATGTCCATCCATCTTCAATATATTTTTGGTAGGCCTCTTTATAGCCTGGAGGTGTTCTAACAACCCCATTTTCTAAAACTGCAGGATTTTCATCTCCTATTTTTGCAAGCGGTAATATTAAATTTTGATTTATTTTTGCTGCTTCTTCTAGAATATCTTTTACTAAATCAGAATTAACTTCATTATACTTTTCCAATTCATTGTAGTTTTTATTGTCTCTTAACTTTTCATAAAGAAACATCATATCTTTTACTGGAGCTGTATAACTTGGCATTTTAAAACTTTAGAATAATTATAGATTTATTGCAATTTTGAAATTATCGCATCACCCATTGCTGAAGTTGATACCTCTTTCATTCCATCTGATAGAATGTCTTTAGTTCTTAAACCATCATTTAATACGTGCTGTACTGCTTTTTCTAATGCATCAGCCTCATTATCTAAATCCAATGAATATCTTAAAGCCATAGCAAAGCTTAAAATTGAAGCAATAGGATTTGCTATTGATTTACCAGCAATATCTGGCGCTGAACCATGAATAGGTTCATACATTGCTCTCATTTCTCCATCTTTATTTTTTGCACCCAAAGATGCCGAAGGCAAAAGTCCTAAAGAACCTGTTAACATTGAGGCTTGATCTGAAAGCATATCGCCGAATAAATTATCAGTTACAATTACATCAAACTGTTTAGGATTTCTTAATAGTTGCATTGCACAATTATCAGCAAGCATATGGCTTAATTCAACATCTTTAAATTCTTTATCATGAAGCTCTTGCACTTCTTCCTTCCATAACTGTCCAGCTTCCATAACATTTGATTTTTCACAAGAAGTTACTTTATTCGATCTTTTTCTTGCAAGATCAAATGCAATACGTGCAACTCTTGCTATTTCACTAGTCGTATATGTGTGAGTATTAATTCCTTTTCTTTCTCCATTTTCAATTGGTTTAATTCCTCTTGGCTCACCAAAATATATTCCTCCGGTAAGCTCTCTAACAATCATTATATCTAAGCCCGAAACTACTTCTGGTTTTAAAGTTGAAGCACTCACCAATTGTTCAAAACAAATTGCTGGTCTTAAATTTGCAAATAATTTTAGTTCTTTCCTTAGTTTTAATAATGCTCTTTCAGGTTTTTTAGAAAATTCTACATCATCCCATTTTGGTCCACCTACCGCGCCTAACATAACAACTTCACTCTCTAGAGCTTTATAAAATACTTCATCGGTTATTGGGCTACCATGTTTGTCATAAGAGCAACCTCCAGCAAGATCCTCATCCATTTCAAAATCAAGAGACTTCTTATCATTAAACCACTTTATAATTTTTTTGACTTCACCTATTACTTCTGGGCCGATACCATCACCAGGCAATAAAAGAATTTTTCTTTTTTTTACCTTAATCATTAAATATCCATGGTTTTTTATCTTTTAAACTATTTTCAAATATTTCAATTTTGTCAGATTTTTTAAGTGATAAAGCAATATCATCAAGACCTTCAAGTAAACACTTTTTCTTGAAGGGATCAATTTCGAATTTGATTTCGTTGTTACCGTAGATAATAATTTGTTCATTTAGATCAACTGAAATTTCTTCTTTTCTATTTGCATATTCTGAAAGCTCTTTTATTTTTTCCTCTTCAAGAATAATTGGTAAAATACCATTTTTAAAACAATTACTATAAAAAATATCTGCATAACTTGAGCTTATTACACAAGTAATTCCAAAATCTAACAAAGCCCACGGAGCATGCTCTCTTGAAGATCCACATCCGAAATTTTTTCCAGCAATTAAAATTTTTGATTTATTAAATGGATCTTTATTAAGAACAAAATTATTAATTTCTTTACCCTGATCATCATATCTCATTTCAAAAAATAAGTTTTTTCCAAGCCCTGTTCTTTTTATTGTTTTCAAAAATTGCTTTGGAATGATCATATCGGTATCAATATTGACTATTGGTAGATATGCAGGAATGCTTTTTAATGTATTAAACTTTTGCATTTAATTTTGGTACTTTCTGACATCCTCTAGATTTCCTGATATTGCTGCCGCAGCTGCCATACCCGGACTAACTAAATGAGTTCTACCACCTCTACCTTGTCTTCCTTCAAAATTTCTATTTGATGTAGAAGCACATCTTTCTTCTGGTTTTAGTTTATCAGCATTCATAGCTAAACACATCGAACAGCCTGGTTCTCTCCATTCAAATCCTGAATTAATGAATATCTGGTCTAGTCCTTCTTGCTCTGCTTGTTCTTTTACAAGTCCTGAACCTGGAACTACCATCGCATTAACATGGGATGATACTTTTTTATCTTTCAAAATTTTTGCTGCCTCTCTTAAGTCTTCTATTCTTCCATTTGTACAGCTTCCAATAAATACTTTATCAATCTTAATATCTTTTGCTGACATATCCGGCTTTAATCCCATATATTTCAAAGATCTTTCGATTGAATTCTTTTTATCTTCATCAGTTTCATTTTGTGGATTAGGAACTTTTCCATCAATCGTGATCACATCTTGAGGGGACGTTCCCCATGTTATCATTGGTAAAATCTCTGAAGCGTTTAAATTAATTTCCTTATCAAAATTTGCATTCGGATCAGTTTTTAGGCCATTCCAATAATTTAGAGCTTTATCCCAATTGTCACCTTTAGGAGACATTGGCTTTCCCTTTAAGTATTCAAATATCTTTTCGTCTGGTTCAATCAATCCTGCTCTAGCACCTCCCTCGATTGTCATGTTGCAAATAGTCATTCTTTGTTCGACACTCAATGATCTTATTAAATCTCCTGCGTATTCAATTACACAACCTGTGCCACCAGCTGTTCCTATTTTTCCAATTATCTGAAGAATTACATCTTTTGAAGTAACACCTATTGGTAATTTACCATTAACATTTATTCTAAAATTTTTTGCTTTCTTTTGAACCAAAGTTTGTGTTGCTAAAACATGTTCAACTTCTGAAGTTCCAATTCCAAATGCTAATGCTCCAAAAGCTCCATGCGTTGCTGTATGACTGTCCCCACAAACTATAACTGTTCCAGGTTGAGTAAAGCCTTGTTCTGGACCTATAATGTGTACAATTCCTTGTCGTCTATCATCCATTCCAAAAATCTGAACACCAAATTCCTTACAATTCGCATCTAAAGTATCTACCTGTATTTTAGACTCTTTGTCAGATATTCCTTTTGTTCTATCAGTGGTAGGAACATTATGGTCTGCAACTGCCAGTGTTAAATTTGGGTGTCTTACTTTTCTATTTGAATTTCTTAATCCCTCAAAGGCCTGTGGGCTTGTTACCTCATGAACCAAATGTCTATCAACAAATAACAGTGCAGTTCCATCATCTTGTTGATCTACCAGATGATCATTCCATATTTTATCGTAAAGTGTTGTGGACATTGAAAAAAAAATTATTTTTTTTCTGAAGGACTTTCTGATTGTTCTTTAGCAGGAGCCTCTTCTTTTGGTGCTTCTTCGACTTTAACAGCCTCTGTTTGTAATGCTTCTGTTTTAGTAGCTTCCTCTTTTGGAGCCTCAACTACTGGGGCAACATTTTCCTCTGTAACTGTTTCAGGTTTAACATCAACATCAATACCGATTTTTTTTCTAATTTTTTCTGCAATCCTAGCTGATTTACCTGTTCTATCTCTAAGGTAGTATAATTTAGCTCTTCTAACTTTACCTGATCTAATAACTTTGATTGAGTCTATTAATGTCCCGTATAATGGAAAAGTTCTCTCAACACCTTCTCCAAATGAAATTTTTCTAACTGTAAAAGAAGAGTTTAGATCTCTACTTTTTTTTGCAATACAAACACCTTCAAAATATTGAATTCTATCTTTTTTACCTTCAGTAATTCTTACACCAACCTTAACAACATCCCCTGGAAAAAATTCTGGAATTTTCTTTTCTGATAGAATTTTTTTTACGTTGTGCTGATTTATTTCTTCAATTGTTTTCATATTAGTTGTTATCAAATTAATTCTTCTTATATTTTTCCCATAAATCTGGTCTTCGGTCGCGTGTTATAGCCTCTGATTGAGATAAACGCCAGTCTTTAATTTTGCTATGATCACCTGATAATAATACATCTGGTACTGCTTTTTCCTCCCAAATTTGAGGTTTTGTAAATTGAGGATACTCTAAAAGACCATTTTCAAAAGTTTCTTCAATCTTAGAATTATCATTTCCTAATACCCCTGGCAAAAGCCTAAGCACACTATCTATAACAACATAAGCTGCAGTTTCACCTCCAGACAGAACATAATCTCCTATACTAATTTCCTCAATATTCCTTGTGGATAGAACTCTCTCATCAACTCCTTCAAAATGTCCACATATAAGTGATATAGATTTTTCTTTTGCCAATCTCTTTGCATAATTTTGATCAAATTTTTTTCCTTTTGGAGATAAATATAAAATTCTTTCACCTTCAATTTTATTTTGATCTAATGATTTGGCAAGGACATCTGGTTTTAATAGCATTCCTGATCCTCCTCCATAAGGAGTATCATCCACAGTTTTATGTTTATCTTCAGCCGCATCTCTAATATTTACAACTTTTAAATTCCATAAATCTTTTGACATTGCTTTTCCATACATGCCCTTAGAAAGAGGACCAGGAAAAACTTCTGGATAAAGCGTAAACACTTGAGCTTGCCACATAAATAATCTTTAAATTATTTTTTTTCTTCTTTAGGAGCTTCTTCTTTAGGAGCTTCTGCTGCTGGTGCTGCCTCTGCTTTAGGAGCTTCTTCTTTAGGAGCTTCTTCTTTAGGAGCTTCTGCTGCTGGTGCTGCCTCTGCTTTAGGAGCTTCTGTTTTATCTTCCTCTTTTTTGTTTCTTTCTTTTTTTGGAATAGCTTTATTAGGATTATTACCATTTGCTGGCATTGGCATTAGTTCATTTTCTCCTAATATTCTTGCAACTCTAGTTGTTGGTTTTGCACCTTGACCTAACCAGTATTTAATTCTTTCAGCCTCAAGACCCACTCTCTCTTTTTTATCTTTAGGCAAAAGAGGATTAAAAAATCCAACTTTCTCGATAAATCTTCCATCTCTTGCAAAACGACTGTCTGCTACCACAACTTTATAGACTGGACGCTTTTTTGTTCCTCCCCTTGATAATCTAAGTTTTAACATATCTTCTCCTTTTTTATTTTAATTGATTAAATAGCTCTGGGGGTATTCCTTTATCAGTCATACCCTTCATATTTCCTTTAGACATCTTTTTCATCATTTCAGACATCATTTTAAATTGTTTTAACAATTTATTGATAGTGGCTGGATTGGTGCCAGAGCCATTAGCAATTCTTTTTTTTCTTGAACCATCAATTATTTTTGGGTTCTCTCTCTCTTTTTTTGTCATAGACAAAATAATAGCTTCATTTGTAGTTATAATACTTTCGTCAATTCCAGCTGAATCCATTTGAGATTTAATTTTTGAAACTCCAGGCATAAATGACATTATTCCTTCAATGCCTCCCATTTTTTTCATTTGTCTTAGTTGGGCTAAATAATCTTGCATTGAAAACTGACCTTTTTTTAAATTTTCTTCAGCTTTTTTAATATTTTCTTCACCAAGATCTTGAGCAGCTTTTTCAACAAGAGAAACAATATCTCCCATGCCAAGAATTCTGTTAGCTATTCTGTCGGGATGAAAAACTTCGAGATTATCAATTTTTTCTCCTATACCTAAAAACTTAATTGGAACATTTGAAACATATTTCATACTTACAGCAGCACCACCTCTAGCATCACCATCAGCTCTTGTTAAAATAATTCCAGATAAATTGACTGTATTTTTAAACTCTTTTGCAACTGATGCTGCAACTTGACCTGTTAAAGAATCTGCAACTAAGAAAGTCTCTGTTGGATTTATTACACCTTCAATTTGTTTAATTTCACTCATCATCTGTAAGTCAATTTGAGTTCTTCCAGCAGTGTCAAAAAGAACTATTTCTGCACCATTTAGATTGGCAGCACTAATAGCTCTTCTGCAAATATCAGCTGGCTGTTGTCCTTCAATAATTGGTAAAGTTAAAATGTTATTTTGTTCCCCTAAAGATCTAAGTTGCTCTTGAGCGGCTGGTCTGTAAATATCCAAGCTGACCATCATGACTTTTTTCTTTTTCGTATTCTCTAAATACTTGGCAAGTTTTGCAGTGGTTGTAGTTTTACCTGAACCTTGCAGACCTACCATCATCATTGGAACAGGCGGTACCGCATTAAGATTTATATCGCTATTTGACTCTCCTAACAAATTAACAAGTTCATCATAAACAATTTTGACAACCATATCCCCTGGAGAGGTTGATCTAATAATTTCTTGTCCCAATGCTTTTGGCTTAACTTTTTCGATAAAGTCTTTAGCAACCTCTAAAGATACATCAGCTTCTAAAAGAGCTTGTCTTATTCCTCTTAAACCCTCATCTACTTGAGCTTCATCAAGAGAAGGAGATTTTTTTAAAGAAGAAAAAATTTCTTCAAATTTATTTGTTAAATTTTCAAACATATTTTTTCACACAGCAGTAATCGCACTAGTGGGCGAAGCCTCGCTGACTAGTGTCGATCTCTTTGTTTCCAAAGACACCGCAAAGTTAATGTTTTTGCGGAAACGGCAACAACCTATAATAGAGGTTCAAAAAGTCAATAAATAAGTTAAATATCTATATATGGATATCAAAGCGTTTAAAATGGATGGTTTGGGTAATGATTTTGTCATTATAGATAATAGGCAAAAAATTACTGATTTAACCAAACAACAAATAATTAAAATTTGTGACAGGAAATTTATCGGTTGTGATCAATTAATTTTGATAAATAAAAACGATACTTCAGATGCATCTTTAGAATTTTATAATTCTGATGGTGGAACTTCAGGAGCATGTGGAAACGGAACAAGATGTGTTGCAGATTTATTATCAAAAGAAAATAATAAATCTTTAATTATTTTAACCACACAATCTGGAGATTTAAAATCAGAGATATTGGGAGACAGGCTAGTTTCTACAGAAATTGGAAAAGGTAAAACAGAGTGGAACGAAATTCCCCTCTCTAAAAAACTAGACACCAATAACCTTAATATCAAAATATCGGATTTAGATAATAATAATTATACGGGAGGAGCGGCTGTAAACGTTGGAAATCCCCACGTAATTTTTTTTGTTGATAATAACGAAAATTTTGAAATAAAAAAAATTGGACCAGAAATTGAGCACCATCCTTTGTTTCCAGAAAGATGCAATGTCACTTTAGCAACAGTCGTTAATAAGGAATTAATAAAAGTTAAAGTTTGGGAGAGAGGAGCTGGTCTTACTAAGGCTTGCGGTACAGCAGCGTGTGCTACTGCATTTGCTGCAATGAAAAATGGACTTTCAAGTAATAAGGTGGATATAGAGTTTTCTACAGGTAAATTATCAATTTTTATTGATGAAAATAATAGTATTCACATGAAAGGACCTGTCTCAGATATTAAAGAAATTAATATAAAAATTTAATGGGAATTTTTGATAAATTTAAATCTGGTTTTAAAAAAAGTGCATCCGCATTTACTTCAGGGCTAAAGAATATTGTAATAAAAAAAGAAATAGACGACAAAACATTAGATAAAATTGAAGATTATTTAATTCAATCAGATGTTGGGACAACCGCAGCATCAGAAATTAGAGAAATTATCTCAAAAACTAAAATTGATCCAAACAAAGACACTGCAGAGGAAATAAATAAAATTTTAAAAGATTATATAATTGAGTTAATGAAACCTTTAGAAAGTTTCGATTTTTTTAAAAAAAAAGAAAAACTATATGCTACTCTAGTGTCCGGTGTTAACGGAGTTGGTAAAACAACTACAATAGGAAAAATAAGTAAAATATTAAAAGGTAACGGAAATAAAGTTATGCTTGCTGCATCAGATACATTTAGAGCAGCAGCAATTGAACAACTGGAAAATTGGGCAAAAAAAGTTGATGTTTCTCTTACAAAATCATCACAAGGATCCGATCCAGCATCTGTTGCTTATAAAGCTATCGAAGATGCAATAAATAACCAATTTGATCAAGTTTTGATAGATACAGCTGGAAGATTGCAAAACAAAAAAAATTTAATGGAGGAATATAAAAAAATTGCAAACGTAACTAAAAAAATCGACTCTGAGGCTCCTCATGATGTAATTTTAGTTTTAGATGCTACTTCTGGACAAAATGTACTCAATCAAGTTGAGGAGTTTAATAAAATTATCCCTATTACAGGACTAATAATGACAAAATTAGATGGAACAGCTAAAGGAGGAATTCTTTTAGCGGTTGCTAAAAAATATAAACTGCCAATAGTTGCTCTTGGTTTAGGTGAAAAAGAAGATGATCTGCAAGTTTTTGAGGCAGAAAAGTTTGCTGATGCCTTTACACAGATTAATTAATTAAAGTGCTTGAAATCAAAGGTTTATAAAAGCTACATTTATAATTGTCTTTAAAATCATAATGATCACAGTCTTTTGCAATTGAAGATATAATAAAGTCGAACTTTCCATTAACCGGATAAACCTCTAATTTTTTTTCTGTAATATCAAATTTGAAATTAGCTCTTAAGCTTTTAACGGCACTAATCATAACAAGTGTTTTATTATCTTTTAATAAATAGTATGCAAAATCATCAGGAAAGACTGGAAAATCATATTCCTGCAAAAAATATTTAGCTCTTCTTGGAAACCATTCGTAAGATATTAAAGGTGATGAACTTTTTGTTTCATAATCATATATATAGAGGTCTTTAGGATAATCGTTTATGTAGTTATTATTTTCCCCTCGTGCCAAAATAGCTTTTTCACGTGTTTTAAAATATAAGGCAAAGTTTTCATCATGTGAATTCATTTGATCTATGTGAAATAAATTATCTACCGAAGATAAGTTTTCCTTTGCAAAGCTAAAGTTTCCAAATGAAAGTAGTATAAAAATAAATAAATATAATTTTTTCATCCTTAAATCATTAAAATAAAAGTTTGGATTATATTTGTTAAGAATGTGGCTTAATTTAATCGTTTTAAAAAATCATTTAACATAGAAACTAAGTTAGAGTCATACTCCATCATATGGTCGTCATCCTTTGTAAAATATGAATATTTTGGATTATTTGCCAAATCAAATATTTTTTTTCCCATCCAGAAAGGAACTATTTTGTCTGCTTCACCATGCATTACCAAAACTGGGATATTAATACTTTTGATTTTTTTCTGGTTCTCGTATTTATCTTTTAAAAGTAGGCCAACAGGGATGTAGGGATAAAAGTTCTTTGCAGCTTCTACCATAGAGGTAAAAGGTGTCTCTAGTATCAATCCTGCAAAATTCCCTTTTTGAGCAATCTCAGTTGCTATTCCGGTTCCAAGCGACTCCCCAAAAATAATAATATTATTTTCATCTACACCATTATTTTTTAGCCACTCCAATGCACTTTTTCCATCAATATAAAGGTTATTTTCAGTGGGATTACCATCATTTCCACTAAAACCTCTCCAAGCAATAATTAAAAAATTTACATTTAAATCATTAAAATGATTTAATTTATTTATTCTGTTCTCAAGATTTCCTGCATTACCATGAAAAAAGAGAATTGTTTTGTTATTTTCTAGATTCTTTTTATGAAACCAGCCTAAAAGATTTATGTTGTCGCTTGTTCTAATTTTTACTTTCTCAATCTCAACTTCTAATTTTTCGCCATAATAATTATTTTCATTTGGGTGATACATTAGATTTCTCTGAAATATGAAAAGTAAAATCAAAATCGAAAAGTAAACAACTAAAATTCCAATTATTATTTCCATAAATATACTCCTACGGCTTATTCTCATAATTTTTTCTAGCTAAGTAAACTCCTAAGAATACCAAAGCTGTACCTAAATAATGATACGATTCTAATTTTTCATCAAATATAAAATAACCGTAAATTGCTCCATAAATTGTAAAAACATAAAGTGTGAAACCGGTTAAAGACGCACCAAGATTTTTTTGAGCCTGTGTGTAAAGAGTAAATGCGATTATCCCAGGAAAGATAGCTGCAAATAATGCCCATAAATAAAATTCTTGATTAAAAACGGTTCTTGCTACAAATATTTCCTCAGCAATATAGAAAGGTAATAAACTTAGTGCTCCAAAAAAAGATACTAAAGTAAACCTTTGAAGAAGTGATAATTCAGATTTCCAATAAAATAGATAAATTGAATATAATGCCCAACCTATAGCTGCACCAAGCATCCACAGATCACCAATAGTAAAATTTAAATTAACTAGTAAATTTAAATCTCCTTTAATAATAATCGTAAACACACCTATTAAGCATGCAAACAGTCCAGTTATTTTAAATAAGTTTATTTTTTCATGAAAGAAAATTGCTGAAATCAAAATTATAAAAATTGGGGAAGAAGTATAAATAATTCCCATATTAGTAACTGTTGTTGTTTGTCCAGCTAAAAATGGGAACGCTCCACATACACCGCATCCCATAGCACCAAGAAAAAATAATTTTTTAAATTCTTTTTTGATAATTGGATAATTTTTTTTTAAAGAAAAATATGTAAAGGGTAAAAGAATTATAAAAACAAAAGTCCACCTCCAAAATGCTAAAGAAATTGGTGGAACAAAATCAACACCTCCTCTCGCAACTATTAAATTTGAAGCCATAAAAATAGGTTGAATAAACAGTAAAGAGAAAGCTAAAAAATTGTTTTTTTGTTTAGGCAATTTTCTATTTAAAAAATTATTTCTTGTCGAAAAAGGCTTCGTAGACCATCATAAAAATTGCTATGGCCATTAAGATATAAACAGGTAGTACGTCAAAAAAACCAATCATTGTTGATCTTGTTAATGTAGTTGCAAGACCTATTAGAAATGCTGCTGCCAGCAATGTTCCCAGAAATGTTGTAAATTTATTCATTTTATTTATTACATTCCTTTTCAAGCCAATTAGCAATACCTAAAAATCTATGATCATCAAATCTTGCACCTATTAACTGAACTCCTAACGGTAAATTGCCTTCTCCTTGAAGAACAGGAAGAGAAATACATGGTGTTCCCAAATACGACCAGACTTTGTTAAATTCAGCAGTTCCAGTACTTTTTAATCCTTTGGGGGCAACCCCTGGACTTGATGGCGATAACACTCCATGATAATCTTCAAAAACTTCCTGATATGACTCATAACTTCTTTTCATAAAATCAATTGCTTCAGCATATTCTTTTGCAGAATGTTTATTACCTTTTGCAATCGCATCTTGCATATATTTAGATAATTTTTTTTTATACTTTTTGTAATAAAGAGCAAAATTGTTTGCTAAATCCGTCTCATGAATTATCTGATGATACTTGTTAATATCTTTGAAATAAGAAGGCGTATCAAACACTTCAATATTATTTTTGAACGATTTTATAAAATATTCAAATGCTTCCCTCGATTTTTTTTCAATAATTTTCCAATGTTCAGTTTTATAAAAAATAAATTTTGGTTCAAATAAAGGCCCTTTTTTTACTTCATCCAACATGTTTTCCGTTGAATAGTGTACGGTTGCACTATCGTAGTTATCTTTCTTAATTAAAACTTTCGCAAGAAGTGCTACATCTTCAACTGATCTTCCAAATACACCTATGTGATCTAATTTTTCAGATGTTTTAAGAACACCATTTCTGGAAATTAATCCATAAGTAGGTTTATATCCAACTACACCACAATATGAAGCGGGTCTAATAACAGATCCACCAGTTTGAGAACCAATAGATAATGGAGCCATAAAAGAGGCTACTGAGGCTGCAGATCCACTAGATGATCCTCCTGGTGTTCTCGAATAATCATGAGGATTTGAAGTTTTAGATGGCCCAAGATAAGCTAACTCTGATGTTGCTGTTTTGCCCATTACTATTGCCCCTGCAGAAAGTAATAGATCAACTATTTCAGCATTCTGTGAATAAGATTTTCCTTTTCTAATTACAGTCCCACACTCAGTCGGCATATCAAGAGTGCCTATAATATCTTTTACAGCCACTGGTATTCCATGAAGTGGTCCTGTTGGTTTTCCAGATCTTCTATGCTCATCTGCTTCAGCAGCTTTTTCTAGTAAAAGTTTTTTATTAAGATGTGCCCAGGCCTTAACGTCTTTTTCAAATTCATTTACTCTCTCTATGTATTTCTTACAAATTTCAACTGATGTTAATTGAGAGTCTTTTATTTTCGAAACAAGTTCTTCAACTTTTAACGAAAGGATGTCTGTCATTTTATTTTATTGCGCAAATAAAGTTTCTGGTAACCATAAAGCTATTGCTGGAAACATGTACATTAAAAACATTGCAAAAATAACAATTCCTAAGAATGGCATTATTCCCCTAAATATTTCCATAAGTTCTACATTTGTTTTTTGAACTCCTTTTAAATAATAGGCGGACATTGCCATGGGGGGAGTTAAAAAAGATGTTTGCAAATTTAAAGCTATTAACATTGCAAAGAAATATGGATTAACTCCAAAAATTTCTAGTAATGGTAAAAATATAGGAACAAAAATAATTAAGATTTCGGTCCATTCTAATGGCCAGCCTAAAAGAAAAATAATTATTTGAGTAATTACTAAAAATTGCCATGTTGAAATATTTATAGATGTGAAAAAATGCTCAAAAACTTCGTGACCACCTAAATAAGAAAATACAGATGAAAAAGTCCAAGAACCGATAAATAACCACATAATCATTGCGGTTGTTTTTGCAGTTAAAAATACAGACTCTTTAAAATTTTGCCATTTAAGAGTTTTATAAAACCATGATAAAATTAGTGCACCAAAAGCTCCAGCAGCAGCAGCCTCGGCCGGTGTAGCTATTCCGGCTAAAATAGTTCCAAGCACTAACATAATTAATCCAAATAAAGGTACAAATGAAACCAACACTTCTTTTAAAATTTCAGCTCTTGGAGGTATATCCTCTGCTGGTGGTCTTGGGGCTATAGATGGGTTCAGCCAAGCTCTAAAAACTGCATATCCAATATATAAACTTGCTAATAATAATCCTGGGAAAATAGCAGCTGCAAAAAGTCTTAAAGGAGATAATTGTGCAATTACTGAATAAACAATTAACATTATGCTTGGAGGAATTAAAATACCTAAGCATCCACCTGAACAAATAATCCCTGATGCAAATTTTTTATCATAACCTGCTTTAACCATTGCGGGCCAAGCAAGTAATCCCATCAAAGTTACTACTGCACCAATAATTCCTGTTGCTGTTGAAAATAATGTACATGTAATTAATGCAGCTACTGCCATCGATGCAGGCAATCTATGCGCCGCTAATCTGATAGCAAAAAATAATTTTGCTACTATCCCGGCTCTCTCAACTAAGTAACCCATAAATAAAAATAAAGGTACAGCGGTAAGTACATTGTTATCCATTACTGTATAAGTATTTTGAACAAAGAGTTGGAATATTCGGTTATCAAAAATATGCTCCATCATGGTCGCATCGTAATAAGCGTAATAACCAAAACCAATTCCCATTGCCATTAAAGTAAATGCAATTGGAAAGCCTAAAAGAACTGCAAAAAGAAATATCCCCATCATTAAAATGGCAACTTCTGGATTTGTTAAACTAAACAACATCTTTTTGTTCCTCTGCTTTTGATTGTCTCATTAGTACCTGCTCTGTTTCTTCTGCAACAACCATTCTTGATGGCCAGTGACCGGTTCTTATACAAATTACTGATCTGAAAACTTCACTAATCCCCTGAATAATTAAAAGAACACCAGCACAAGGTATCATTGATTTTACCATGTAAATTTGTATTTGAGCTGGACTACTCCAGCTAGTTTCTTTAATTTTCCATGCCAATGCTGCATATTCATAGCCATAAAAAGCTAAAGCAATTACGCCAGGAAAAAAGAATATAAAGTATAGAACTAAATCAATCCAAGCCTGAGTTCTTTCTTTAAATAATCTATAAATTACATCTCCTCTGACGTGTGCTTCTGTAGCTAAACAATAAGCTCCTGACATCATTAGTATTGCACCATACATTTGCATACTAAAATCAAAATTCCATAAGGTTGGCTTATTAAAAGCATAAGCCATAACAACTTCGTAAACAGTACCCCCCATTAAAATTACAATACACCATGAAAAAGCTTTACCCATTGAGGTGCTTAATGTGTCGGCAAATTTAATGAATGATTCCATCGTCAACAATTATATTAAATTTAACTAAAAAAAAAGGGGGTTTTTTAAACCCCCTCTTTTTAAATTTGATAAAAGTTAATTAAATTTTAACTTTTGCAATTGGACCAAACTCATTTTCATAAGCTAATTTGTAGTTCGGTTGATTCATCAACAGATACTTCATTGTTCTCTTAGCGTATGCTTTTTGTGAGTCTACTACTTTCTTAAAGAAAGCGTCCTTACCAGAAAACTCAGCAACGATTTTATCCCAACCTTTTAATTGCTCGGCTAAGATAGCATCAGATGTTTGGTAAACATTTACCTTATGCTCGTTCATCAATTTAGCTAAGTCAGCAGAATATCTAACTAAAGCTTTGAAGTAGTTATCTGAGTTTGCAGCATAAGCGGCATTCTTCAAGATAGCTTGATGTTTAGGCGCAAGGCTGTTTAGTCTCTTAGTGTTCATAGGAATTTCAAACATTTCCTGAGATTGGTGGAAACTTCCTAAGTGATAATGTTTAGAGACGTCTTGCATTCCAAACTGTGAGTCTGATGTTGGGTTGTTAAACTCTGCAGCATCAATCAAACCAGTTTTCATAGCTGGCTGAATCTCACCACCTGGTAATTGTCTTACGACCATTCCCATAGCAGTTAAAACGTTAGTCGCAAGACCAACTGTTCTATACTTCATACCTTTAACATCAGATACTTTTGTTACGTTCTTTTTGAACCAACCAA
>OBNV01000008.1_pt1 | contig 24119 bp, 25 predicted proteins | sample 1498831 | NCBI WGS metagenome assembly OBNV01 (sample SAMEA3275640, study PRJEB22092) | marine metagenome | biome: ENVO:01000035; feature: ENVO:00002223; material: ENVO:00002042 | collected 2014-06-19T07:15:00+00 | depth 1 m | reverse complement strand
ATTCTTACTGAAATTAAATCTGCAAAATTTGTTGAGAATATAAGAGTAAAACTAATTCCTATTGCAAAACCAATATAAACAATTTTTCTTGCAACTAATTTTCCATAAGATCGATTTGCTAAATCAGTTATTAAAAAAGCTACAGGGTAGCTAAATGCCCCATAAGTTAATATTTCTTCTAGTCCATAATATTGAATTGGAAATTGAACTAGATAATTTGAAGATAAAACAACAACTCCCATTAAAAATGAGAGAAATAAAAAAAACTTATTCATTATGCAGATTTAGCTAGAGGTTTTTTCTTAAATGGAGATTTAATTAAAATTCCTTTTTTTAATTTTTTTAGTCTTGTAGATAAATTTTTATTTTTTACAGTCTTTAAGTATTCGTCAAAACTACCTTTTTTATCAACTGATCTTACTCCAGCATTGCTAACAGTTAATTTAAGGCTTCTTTTCATTAACTCACTAGTGAATTTTACTTTTTTAAGATTAGGCAAAAATCTTCTTTTAGTCTTGTTGTTAGCATGACTAACATTATGACCTTTCATAGGAATTTTACCAGTAAGTTCGCATTTTTTTGACATAATAACAGTGCCTATATAAGGTTAGATGTTGATGTCGTCAAGTTTATTAGATTTAAGAAAGAGTTTTATTTCCTATAATTTCGGTAAAATTCTTAACTCCATCTCTGATCAATAATTCTTTTAGCTCTTTTTTAATACTACCAGCTATATTTGGACCTTGAAATACCATACCAGTATATAATTGTATATAATCTGCACCTAATAAAAATTTTTCATAAGCCGATTGGCCAGAGTCTATTCCTCCTACCCCAATAATCTTAATTTTTCCTTTAAATAAATTATAAAACTTATTTATTAAAATATTTGATTTTTTCTCAATAGGTTTTCCAGACAATCCTCCTTTTTGATGTTTTTGAATATCTTTCAACACCTCTCTTGATGACTCTGATGTATTTGAAATGATTATTCCACTTATATCGTTTTCTAAGAGAATTTCGGAAATTAAGTTTATTTGTATTTCACTTATATCAGGTGAAATTTTTACTACTATAGGTATATTTGTCTTTAAATTTTTTTTCTTTTCTGAAATATTTTTTAATAAGTCTTGCAACTTTCCTTCGTCATGAAAATTTCTTAAATTTTCAGTATTAGGTGACGAAATATTAACAGTAATATAATCTGCAACCTCATAAAATTTTTCAATTCCTATTAAATAATCATTTATTCGATTATCAGAATCTTTATTAGGACCAATATTTATTCCTAATACTCCTTGTTTATTATTAGACTTAATCCTGTTCAGTACAATATCCGAACCATGATTGTTGAAGCCCAATCTGTTTATCAACGCTTGGTCTTCTACTAGTCTAAAAACTCTAGGTTTGCTGTTCCCATATTGTTTTAAAGGAGTAATTGTACCAACCTCTACCAACCCAAATCCTAACTTAAATAAAGGGTTGTAAACCTCAGCGTTCTTGTCAAAGCCTGCTGCTATACCAATTGGATTATTTAACTCTTTATTAAAAATTTTAGTTTTAAAAATAGGGTCATTTTTATGCTGATCAAATATATTTGAAACTAAATTAAGTTTAAGTGATTGGATTGCTAAAAAATGAGCTCTTTCAGGATCTATTTTAAATATTAAAGATCTAAGGTTTGAAAACATTATTTTAATTTACTGGTTATAAGCTCTTTAGTTTCGTTTACACCAAAAAAACTTATAAAAAAACCCATTCTTGGACCATTTTCATCACCGAAGACAACTTCATAAATTAATTTAAACCAATCTCTAAGTTTGTCAGCATACCCATTTTCTTTACCAGCTGAATAAATTAAAGTTTGGATATCTTCAGGCGACATACCATCATTACATTTTTCTAAAGTTTTAACTAAAGCCTCTAGAGCTTCTTTTTCAATTTCATTTGGTATTTTGTATTTTTTTTGAGATTTAATTACGTCATTAAAATACTTAATTGCATATCCAACTAATCCATCAAATATTGGAAAGTTTTCTTCATGAATATCTGATTTATATTTTTTAACAAATTTCCAAAGTAAATCTTTGCTATCTGCATTGCTTGTTTCAACTAAATTTAACAACATCGAAAAAGTCATAATCATTTCCTCACTTGGAATTTTACCATTATGGACGTGCCAAACTGGATTCATTATTAGTTGTTGTTCAGTTTGTTTTTTTGATTTTTCTATATTATCTAAATATTCATCTACAGCTTTTGGGACAATTTCTTTATAAAGTTTTTTTGCTCTTTTTGGATTTTGATACATATATAATGATAAACTCTCTGGAGATGCGTACTTTAACCACTGATCAATAGTAATGCCATTTCCCTTTGATTTAGAAATTTTTTCCCCTTTCTCATCTAAAAATAACTCATAGGCAAAACCAGAGGGATTTTTTTTACCAAGTAAAGTAATAATTTTTGTAGATAATATTGCACTTTCTATTAAATCTTTGCCATACATTTCAAAATCAATATCAAGGGCATACCATCGCATGGCCCAATCAACTTTCCATTGAAGTTTACAGTTCCCGTCAAGAATACTTTTTTCAAGTTTTTTTCCTTTATTATCAAAAATTATTTGAGATTTTTCTTTATCAATCTCTATAATAGGTATTTCAAGAACATGTCCTGTGTCTGGACATATTGGTAAGAATGGGCAGTAAGTTTTTTGACGTTCTTTACCAAGTGTTGGAAGTATAATATTCATTATACCATCATAATTATCTAAGATTATTTTTAAAGTCGGGTTGAAATATCCTGTTTTATATAACTCAGTTGAACTTTTAAAAGTGTATTTAAAATTAAAACTATTTAAAAAATCTTTCAGCATTTCATTGTTGTGTTCACCAAAACTGTTGAATTTCCCAAATGGATCTGGAACCTCGGTCAACGGTTTGTGAAGGTTTTCATTTAACAAATTTTGATTAGGAATATTTTCTGGAACTTTTCTTAGACCATCCATATCATCTGAAAAAGTTATAATTTCAGTTGGTAAGTCTGTTAGTTGCTTTAAAGCATTAACCATCATAGAAGTCCTTGCAACTTCTCCAAAAGTGCCTATGTGAGGTAAACCACTTGGCCCATATCCAGTTTGCAAGGTAATTTTTCCTTTTTTTTCTATGAACGATTTTCTTTCTCTCAGCATTTTTTTGGCCTCCACAAAAGGCCATGCACTGGTTTTGTCTAAAACTTCTTTTTTAATCATGAATTGTTCTTTTAAAATCTTAAATCTGCGATTTTATTAATTCTTATAGAGTTGAAATTTATTTACCATAAAATAATGTTCTTTCAAAATGTCAAATTATAAAACGGTATTTTTTACACTTGGAATTTTACAAATAATCTTAGGGGCTTCTATGTTTGTCCCTATTATTGTGCAATTTATTTATTCTGAAATTGACTCGTCTTTTTTTGGAGCATCAATTGTCACAATAGTTTTTGGTGCACTTTTTTTTTTAACAAATATTGATCATGATAGAAAAGTTAATTTACAACAAGCCTTCTTGTTAACGGCTTTATCTTGGTTAAGTGTGGCAGTTTTTGGTTCTTTACCTTTCATTTTTTCTTCAATGGAAATGTCAATTACAGACGCTTTTTTTGAAAGCATGTCAGGAATTACAACCACAGGCTCAACTATTATATCTAATTTAGAAAATGCCCCCAAGGGTATTCTTTTATGGAGAGCTATTTTACAATGGTTAGGAGGTATAGGTATAATTGTTATGGCTATTACTCTTATGCCAATAATGAATGTTGGAGGAATGCAATTATTTAAAATCTCTAGCAATGACTCATCAGAAAAAATACTTCCCAAATCTAAAGAAATAGCTTTAAGATTAATATATATTTACTCTGCATTGACTGCTGTATGCGCGATCAGCTATTGGGTTTTTGGTATGGGAAAATTTGATAGCTTAACCCATTCAATGACAACAATTGCAACAGGTGGTTTTTCAAACTACAATCAATCTATAGGTTATTTTAATAGTATTTATATTGAGATTTCCTCGATGATCTTTATTATTTTGGGAAGCATTCCATTCATCGCCTATATAAAATTTTTAAACGGTAATAAAAAAATATTTACAAATGATACCCAAATCAAATCATTTTTAAAAATCATAATTTTATCCATAATTATTTTGTCTTTTTATTTAGTCTTAACTAATAATGAAAATTATTCTTTTCGATCTATATTTTTCAATACTATTTCTATTTTAACTGGAACTGGTTATGTCAATGCTGAATTTGATAGCTGGGGAAGTTTTCCAATAACCATCTTTCTTGCATTGATGTTTATCGGGGGGTGCGCAGGATCTACTACCTGTGGAGTTAAGATTTTTAGAATTCAAATTCTTTATCTTTTCATACTAAATCAACTTAAAAAAATTATTTATCCAAAAGGAGTATTTTTGATTAAATACGACCAAAACTCAGTAGATGAAAAGTTTGTAGCGTCAATTATATCTTTTATATTTTTTTATTTTGTAATTTTTTTTATTTTAGCTGCTTTATTGTCATTAACTGGACTTGATTTCATTACTGCTTTATCTGGTGCTGCAACATCCATCTCCAATGTTGGTCCAGGATTGGGTCCTATAATTGGACCAAATGGGGATTTTTCATCATTACCAGATATATCAAAATGGGTTTTATCAGTTGGAATGATTTTGGGTAGACTTGAGTTATTCGCAATACTAGTATTATTTCTTCCGTCTTTTTGGAAAAATTAAATGCTCGAGATTAAAAAACAAACACTGTCTGAAACTTTCTCGGTTTATTTTGACAAAAGAATGTTAAGAATTCTTTTGCTGGGAGCTATCTCAGGATTCCCTTGGGTTCTTATTGGAAGTAGCCTTAGCCTTTGGTTAAAAGAAGACGGTCTTAGTAGATCAACAATTGGATGGGCAGGATTAATTTTTGCAGTTTATGCCTTTAATTATATGTGGGCACCACTTATAGACAGACTGCAAATACCCTACCTTACAAAAAAAATTGGTCATAGAAGAGGTTGGATAGTTTTAATGCAACTATCTATACTGATTTGTTTAGCAATTTGGAGTGTAATTAATCCAACGGAAAATTTAGCTTTAGTAATTTCAATTGGATTGATTATTGCAATTTCGTCAGCAACACAGGATATAACTGTTGATGCACTAAGAATTGAGCAAATAGGTGAAAATGAAAGTCAATCTATGGCTGCTGGTGCAGCAATGGCTGTTGTAGGTTGGTGGAGTGGATATAAACTGGGTGGTGTAATTGCTCTTTTTACTGCAGAATATTTAGAGAATATTGGTCTTACAGACTATTGGCAAATGACATTTTTAATTTTAGGTGTTGTTGTGATTTTAATGAATATAGGCTTGATGTTTGTTCATGAACCACTTTCTTTAGATAGAAGTCAGAAACAAAATGAAACTGATGAACTAATTCAAAATAAGCTGGGTTCACAAAATGCTTTAACTAAAATAATTGCATGGATAAGTGGAACATTAGGAGGACCAGTGGTAAGTTTTTTTAAAAAAAACGGTTTCTCTATAGCATTAGGTATCCTTGGTTTTGTTTTTCTGTTTAAAATTGGTGAGGCATTTTTAGGAAGAATGTCAGTTATCTTTTATAAAGAAATAGGATTTTCTAAGAGTGATATAGCGATTTATTCAAAAACTTTAGGTTGGATAACGACAGTTGTATTTACATTGTTAGGGGGTCTATTTGTGATTAGATCAGGAGTAATAAAGGCAATGTTTCTAGCTGGTATTTTAATGGCAGCAACTAATTTATTATTTACTGCTCTAGCTTGGACAGGAAAATCCGAACTATTATTTGCATTTGCTGTAATTTTTGATGATATTGCTGCAGCTTTTGCAACTGTGGCTTTTGTTGCTTTCATTTCATTATTGGTAGATAGAACCTATACGGCTACTCAGTACGCATTACTAGCATCAATTGGAACAGCAGGTCGAACAACGCTCGCCTCATCATCAGGTGCATTGGTTGACTGGTTAAATGGAGACTGGGGTATTTTTTTTATATTAACAGCAATAATGGTTATACCTTCACTAATTTGTCTATGGATGATAAAAAATAAATTAAAACTAAGTGAATAATAATTTTTATTTTAAAGAGCCGTTTTCAAATATTTATAAATCACCTAATAGACGTTCAGAAGTAACATCTCAGATATTGTATGGAGAAAGATTTAAAATTTTATCTAAAAGAAAAGGCTGGATTAAAATAAAATTGTTATACGATAAATACGTTGGGTTTATTAAAAATAAAAACTATGTTAGTGAGTTAAAAATTTCACACAAAGTAAGTACTATTCAAGCAAATATCTATAATAAACCTAATAATAAACGTAATAATAAAACTCAAAAAACTTTACCCTTTGGTTCAAAATTATCTGTAATTGAGAGAAGAAACCGTTTTGTTAGATATGAGAATAATAAATGGCTTAAATTGAAAGATATACGAAAAATAAATCATAAAGAAAAAAAATTTATTAAAATATTTAAAACTTTTCTTAAAACAAAATACGTTTGGGGTGGTAAAACTAGCAGCGGAATTGATTGTTCAGCACTACTACAAATATTTTTTTATTACAATAATTTATTTTATCCACGAGATACTAAGGATCAAATAAATTATTCTATAAACAAGAAATCAAAAAGATTTAGCAAGGGAGATATTATATTTTGGAAAGGTCACGTAGCTATCTGTATAAACTCCTTGCAATTGATCCATGCATATGGCCCTGAAAAAAAAGTATTAATTATGCCTATCAAAAAAACAATTTTGAGAATTTTAAAAACTGCAAATCTTAAAGTAAAAAAAATCTCAAGTATAAAGATTTAACTCCTACCAAAATCTGGTTTGTTTGTATCTTGTTTCAACAAAATAATTTTTGATCTTACTTTTTTAGTTTGAATTAATTTTTTTAAAATTGATTTATTATTTTTTAAATTTATGTCTTTTTTAAATGATGTTAGATTTTTAATAAATAAATCAATGGCTTTTGAAATATTATTCCTATTGTTAAAAAAAATATCTCTCCACATAATTTCATTTGAGGCCGCTATTCTTGAAAAGTCTCTTAGTCCCCCGGCGCTAAATTTAATTAAGTCATAATTTTGTTTATTTTCAAAATCTTGTGCAGATTTAACTAAATTATAAGCAATTAAATGAGGTAAATGACTTGTTATAGAAAAAATTTTGTCATGTTTTTCAGCCGTCATAACTACTACCCTTGAACCAATTTTTTTCCAAAAGTTGTTTAATATATTTAAGTGAGCCTTTTTAGTACTTTTTTCTTTTGTCAAAATGCACCACTTATTTTCAAACATATTTTCTTTACCATGCTGTGGACCACTTACCTCCGAACCTGCAATGGGATGACTTTGAATCCAATGAATATTTTTTTTTAGAAATTTTTTTATAATTTTTGAACTCTCTATTTTAGATGATCCAATATCAGTAATTAATGTCTTGGAAGATATAAAGTTATTAATTTTAAGTATAAGATTTTTGTATTCACTCATAGGGGTACAAAAAATAATTAAATCAGAGTTAACTACTCCTTTCTCCAATTTATTTAGAATGATGCCAGGTAGCTTTAATTTTTTTATTCTTAAAATATTTGATTTTGATTTTTCATAAATAAATATTTTTTTTGCAATCTTTTTTTTATGGATCCGTCTTAATAAAGATGATCCTAATAAACCACATCCTATAATTAAAATATTATTCATTTAATTTAATATTCTTTTTATAGTGTTCATAAATTTTATATTTTCTTCTTTAGAACCTATTGTTAATCTCAATTTATTCTTAATTCCATAACCATCCTCTGTTGATCTTAAGATAACGCCTCTTAGTTTTAGTTTTTCATATAAATATTTTGCGGTAAATTTACATTTATCAAAATTTAAAAATAAAAAATTTGCTGAAATTTTATTAGAGAAAATATTGTAAGTCTCAAGAAATCCTTTAATTTTTTTAGCATAAAATAAATTATGTTGTACCGATCTTGATATAAATTTTTGATCTTTAAGTGATTCTGCGGCCGCTAGTTGTGCTATACCGTTTACATTAAATGGTGGTTTAATCACATTTAAAGCATTAACTATTTTTTTAGATCCATATCCCCAACCAACTCTTAAAGAAGCTAATCCAAACATTTTTGAAAATGTTCTTAAAATAAAAACGTTATCTCTATTTCTGAATAAATCTAAACCAGACGAGTAATCAGTATTTTTCATGTACTCAGAATAAGCATCATCAACTACAAGCAAAATATTCTGTCTTAGTGAACTCCTTAATTTTAATATTTCTTTTTTCGTTAAGTACGTTGCAGTTGGATTATTTGGATTAGCAATGAATACAATTTTAGTTTTTTTCGTAACTTTTTTTAAAATCTCCTTAATTGAAACTTTATAATTTATCTCTTTTGCAAATAAAACTTTGGCACCAACTATTTTTGCATAAATTCTGTACATCAAAAAACTATATTCAGGCACTATCACCTCATCTTTAGGATTTAGATATAATTGACACAACATTTGAATCACTTCATCAGATCCTGCGCCACAGATTATTTTATTTAAATCACACTTATATTTTTTTGAAATTGCCGTTCTTAATTCCTTAGACTTCCCATCAGGATATTTGTCTAAAATCATCTTCTTATTTACAATTAATTTTTTTGCCATTGGACTTATTCCAAGAGCAGACTCATTAGCAGAAAGCTTTATAACTTTTTTTAACTTCCTAACCTTAGACTTTCCAGGTTTGTAAGCTTCAATTTTAAATTTTTTAAATTTTGGAGTTACCATTTTTTTTAATTTTTATGAGCTCTTTATAGATAAAATTACAAATTTTTATAGAGAATAAGACGATTTTTAAAAAATTGACATAGTAAATAAGTTCTAGTACAAAAAATATGCGCTGATTTAACTGAATTGCGAGCGCTTAAAAAAAACCGCTAAAATAGTTTTTTTTCTCACAATTCAAATAATAGCTTTGTTATGAATACTGAGAATAATATTAAAACACTAATAGTAAAAAAACCTTTAAAGTTGGATTGTGGAAAAACTATTAATGAATTCCCAATTGCTTATGAAACTTATGGTTCATTAAATGAAAATAAAGATAATGCCATTTTAGTTTTTCATGCTTTGACTGGGGATCAATTTGTTACTGGTGTAAATCCAATAACCAAAAAAGATGGCTGGTGGTCTTATGCAGTTGGTCCTAACAAGGCTATAGATACAAAAAAATACTTTGTTATTTGTGCAAACGTCATTGGTGGATGCATGGGTTCTTTTGGGCCAAGTTATAAAGACTCTCAAACTGGAAAAGCTTTTGGCACAAATTTTCCTATAATAACAATTAACGATATGGTTAATGCACAATATAATTTGCTAGATCATTTTGGAATAGATAAACTTTTTTCTATCGCAGGTGGCTCAATGGGAGGTATGCAAGTACTTCAATTTATTAGTAATTTTCCTGATAAAGCTAAAACCGTTATTCCAATTGCATGCACTTCTAGTCACTCTGCACAAAATATTGCATTTAATGAATTAGGAAGACAAGCAATAGCTGCTGACAGCAATTGGAAAGAAGGAAATTATTCTTCAAACGATACAATTCCAAATAAGGGCTTGGCTGTTGCAAGAATGGCAGCACATATAACCTATCTCTCAAAAAAAGGGCTCCAAGAAAAATTCGGAAGAAAACTTCAGGAAAGAGAAGATATAAAATTTGGTTTTGATGCAGATTTTCAGATAGAAAGTTATTTACGATATCAGGGTTCAGTATTTGTCGATAGATTTGATGCTAACAGCTATCTTTATATCACAAGAGCAATGGACTATTTTGATTTAGCAAAACAATTTAAAGGTAATTTGTCTGATGCTTTTAAAGCTACAAAGGCAAAGTTTTTTATAATATCTTTTACATCTGATTGGCTTTATCCAACCCAAGAAAACAAGGATATTGTGATTGCCTTGAATTCCATTGGTGCTGATGTTGGTTTTGTTGAAATTGAGTCTGATAAAGGTCACGACTCGTTTTTATTAGATGTTCCAGATTTTTTAAGTGCACTTAAAAACTTTTTAGATAAATCTTACATAGAGAGTTAAGTATGAAAAACGAATTTCAAGTAATAGCAGAATTAATAGAAAAAAATAAAAAAGTATTAGATGTCGGTTGTGGAGATGGGACTTTAATGGAGTTTTTAAAAAATAATAAAAATATAAATATTAGAGGACTGGAAATATCAAAAAATAAAGTTCAAGAATGTATTGCAAAAGGATTGACTGTAATTGAAGGAAATGCAGAGAGAGACCTGAAACAGTTTCCAGATAAATCATTCGACTATGTTGTTCTTAGTCAAACACTTCAAGCTTTTTTAGACCCTGAACTAGTTTTAAAAGAACTCTTAAGGGTTGGGAAACAAGCAATTGTAACTATTCCTAACTTTGGTTATTGGAAAATAAGACTGCATTTGCTTTTGAAAGGCACAATGCCAATTACAAAAACCTTACCAGATGAGTGGTACAACACTCCCAATATTCATATGTGTTCAATTAAGGATTTTTTTAACTTTGTGAAATCAAGAGATATTAAAATCTTTAAATCATTAGCTATAAATAATAAGAATGCCTCAATAATAAGTGATAGTAATTTAACAATTAAAAATCTTTTTGCAGATCTAGGAATATTTTTAATAGAGAAATAAAATGAAAGTTGAAATAATTTCCTGTCTACGAGATAATTATAGTTATTTAATTATTGATGAGACAAATAATTTAGCATGCGTTGTTGATCCAAGTGAGGCTAGACCAATAATTGATTATCTTAAAAATAAAAATATTAATCTTAAATATATTCTAAACACTCATCATCATTTTGATCATGTGGGGGGAAATGAAGAATTAAAAAAAAAATATAATGCTATTGTTGTGGGTTACAAACATGACTCAGAAAGAATTCCTGAAATTGATATCCTTCTTGAAGATAATGAAATATGGGAAAGAGATAACTTTGTTGCCAAAATAATACATGTGCCAGGACATACTAAAGGTCATATTTGTTTCAATTTTTATAAAGAAAAATTACTCTTTACTGGGGACACTCTTTTTTCTCTTGGTTGTGGAAAAATTTTTGAAGGCACATATGAACAAATGTTTAATTCCTTGAAGAAAATTAAGGCTTTACCTCTTGATACTAAAATTTTTTGTGGTCATGAATATACTTTAAATAATTCAAAATTTTGCATTAAACATGATAATGAAAATTTAAGTCTTCAAAAAAAAATTCAGGATATAAAAATAAAATTAAACGATAGCTTGCCAACAATTCCATCTAAACTCAAAGAAGAACTACATTGTAATATTTTTCTGAGAGCCAAAGATCTCAAAACCTTTTCAAAACTGCGTGATTTAAAGGATAATTTCTAACTAATTCGGCTTGACTAAAACCTAGCTACAACTATATTGCGGATACTTAATTAAAAATTCATACTATGTCTTACGCAGTAATAAAAACAGGTGGAAAACAATACAAAGTTAAATCTGGAGAGATTCTTAAAATAGAGAAATTACCAGATTCTAAACCGGAAACTAAAATTGAATTTAATGAAATCCTTGCGTACGGAGACGATAAATCTATTGAGATTGGAACTCCCCATGTAAATGGAGCAAAAGTTGAAGCAGATTTAATTAAAAATAGTAAAAATAGAACTATATTAATTTTTAAAAAAAGAAGAAGACATAACTCAAGAAGAAAAAATGGGCATAGACAAGAGTATTCTATGATAAGAATTAATAAAATTTTTTCAAAAGATGGTAAAGTTTTATCAGAGGCAGAAAAAGTTTCTAAAACTTCTAAAAAAGAAGAAACTAAAGAAGTTGTAAGTAAATAAGTAAAGGTAAATTATGGCAACAAAAAAAGCTGGTGGATCATCAAGAAACGGTCGGGATAGTGCCGGACGAAGATTGGGTGTCAAAAAATATGGTGGTGAAACAGTAGTACCTGGAAACATAATTGTAAGACAAAGAGGAACTAAAATTTTTCCTGGTGAGAATGTAGGCATGGGTAAAGACCACTCTATTTTTTCAGTAGTCAAAGGTAAAGTTGTATTCAAAAAATCAAAAGCAGATAGAACTTTCGTTTCAGTAAAACCAAATTAATAGTACAACTAAAATAGATGTTGTATTATGAAATTCCTAGATCAAGTAAAAATTTATATTAAAGCAGGTAATGGCGGAGACGGATCTCCAAGTTTCCGAAGAGAAAAGTACGTTGAGTATGGTGGCCCAGATGGTGGTGATGGTGGTAAGGGTGGATCAATTATTTTAAAAGCAGAGGAAAATTTAAATACTTTAATTGATTATCGATATCAACAACATCATAAAGCCGAAAGAGGTGAGAATGGTGCAGGACAAAATAGAACTGGAAAAAGTGGAAACGATTTAATTTTAAAAGTTCCGCTTGGAACGCAAGTCTTTGAAGAAGACAACAAAACCCTACTTTTTGATTTCAGTAAGAAAGAAGAGGAATTTATTGCCGCAAATGGTGGTAAAGGTGGTCTTGGAAATACCAGATTTAAAAGTTCAACGAATAGAGCCCCAAGAAAGTTTACTAAAGGAACTGTTGGGGAAGACTTTACTATTTGGCTACAACTAAAAACAATTGCGGATATTGGTATAATTGGTTTACCGAATGCAGGTAAGTCAAGCTTGCTCGCCGCACTTACAAATGCAAATCCAAAAATAGCAAATTACAGATTTACCACATTAAATCCAAATCTTGGTGTTGCCTCTTATGATGATAGGGAAATAACAATTGCAGATATACCTGGACTAGTAGAAGGTGCACATGAGGGAGTAGGTCTTGGTATCCAATTTTTAAAACACATCGAAAGATGTAAATCTCTTTTACATTTAATCGATATAACAAACATTGATCTTAATGAATCTTATGATCAAGTTAAAAATGAATTAAAGAGCTACAGCTCTAAATTATTAGATAAAAAAGAGCTTATAGTGTTAAACAAAATTGACTTAATCGATGAAGATACCGCAAAAGTAGTGATTGATCATTTTTCTAAAAATAAAAAATGTGAGATATTGACTATGACAACTTTAGAAAAAAGTTCTATATCTAAAATAAAGGCTAAACTATTATCTTATGTATCTTAAAAATTCTAAAATAATTGTTGTTAAAATTGGTTCCTCACTTCTTGTAGATGAAAATAAAAAAATTAGAAAGAAATGGTTGTCTAGTTTTGCAAAAGATATCAAAAAATTAAGGGATAGAAATCAAAAAGTTGTAATTGTGAGTTCAGGAGCAATAGCTCTTGGTTGTAAAAAAATGAATTATAATAAAAAAAATATTAAACTAGATAAAAGTCAAGCTATTGCATCTATAGGTCAAATGGAATTAATGAACTTGTTTTCACAAACATTTGCTAGATTTAAACTTAATATTTCTCAAATACTTCTTACTCTGGAAGATACAGAGGAAAGAAGAAGATCATTAAATGCAAAAAGAACTTTTGAAAATTTATTTGAATTAGGATTCATTCCAATAGTAAATGAGAATGATACCATAGCTACAACAGAAATAAAATATGGGGACAACGATAGGTTGGCATCTAGAGTTACACAAATTACTAACGCTGATACCTTAATTCTTCTTTCCGATGTTGATGGACTTTACACAAAGAATCCAAAGATTTTTAAGGACGCAAAATTAATTAAGATAGTTAAAGATTTAAAAAAAGATTTAAGCAATGTAAATATTAAAGGTATGAATGAATTTGGAAGCGGCGGTATGCAAACTAAAATTGAGGCTGCAAAAATTTGTCAACTAGCAGGTAGTAGTATGGTCATTGCAAATGGGCTAAATAGTAACCCTATCACAAAAATAATTGAGCAAAATAATTGTACTTGGTTTAGTCCTAAGGTCTCGAAACTTGATGCGAGAAAAAAATGGATAATAAGTTCAGTAGCACCAAAAGGAGAAATTATTATCGATGATGGAGCAAAAAAAGCTCTTAGATCGGGTAAAAGTTTACTAGCTGCTGGGATTAAAAATATTTCAGGAAAATTTAATAAAGGGGATCATATAAAAATTTTAGATAAAAAAAATATTGAATGCGCAAGAGGATTAAGTTCATTCACCTCTGATGAGATAATCAAAATTATGGGTCATCATTCAAATCAAATTGAAAAATTATTAGGGTATGTTTCAAAATCTGAAGTAATTCACAAAGATGATATGGTGGAAGTTTAAATGATCAAATATATGAATTTAATTGGAGCAAAAGCAAGGAAAGCTTGTGAGCATAAGGTTAATACAATAGTTAAAAATAAAGTATTAAACAAATACGCACAATTATTACAAAAAGAAAAAAAATTAATCCTTAAGCAGAACTTAAAAGATATTGTTTATGCAAGAAAAATAGGTCTTAAAGATAATTTAGTAAATAGACTGTTAATTAACGAAACTAAACTAAAAGATATACAAAATTCAATTATTAAAATTTCAAAATTAAAAGACCCTATAAATAATACTTTGGAGAAATGGAAAAGATCTAATGGTTTAAATATTAGCAAAGTATCTATACCAATTGGAGTTATTGGAGTTATTTATGAAAGTAGACCTAACGTTACATCAGATGTGGCTAGTCTATGCTTTAAATCTGGTAATCCAGTAATTTTAAAAGGTGGCTCAGAAGCAATAAACACTAATAGAATTTTAGCAAAAATTTTTAGAAAAGCGCTTAAGATTAATAAAGTTGATGAAAACTTTATTCAATTCATTGATACAAAACAAAGAAGAGTTGTGGATATCATGCTGTCAGATATGAAAAAATATATTGATGTAATTATTCCAAGAGGAGGGAAAAACTTAGTAAAAAGAGTTCAAGAATTATCAAAGGTACCTATTATTGGACATCTTGAGGGACTTTGTCATACTTATGTTGATAAAGATGCAAACTTAAACATGGCAAAAAAAGTTGTTTATAATGCAAAGTTAAGAAATACCAGTATTTGTGGAGCGACAGAAACAATTCTTATTCATAAAAAAGTTGTAAAAAATTTTTGTAATCCAATTTTAAGTAAGCTTGAAAATAAAAATTGCAAAATATATGGAGATAGATTTTTAAAAAAATATTTCAAAGGAAAAATATTTCCAGCTAAAGAAAAAAATTGGTCCACTGAATATTTGGCACCAGCAGTATCCGTAAAAACTGTAAATAATCTTGATGAAGCTATTGATCACATAAACAAATATGGAACTATGCATACTGACTCCATAATCACAAGTAATAAAAAAACAGCAAAAAGTTTTTTGAGAAATGTTAAAAGCTCAATTGCTATGCATAATACCTCAACACAATTTGCTGATGGTGGAGAGTTCGGTTTTGGTGGAGAGGTTGGAATTTCTACTAATACTTTGCCGCCAAGAGGGCCTGTGGGATTAAATCAATTAGTTTCGTATAAATATGAAATCACAAGTAGCGGTAAAATAAGAAAATAAATTGAATAAAAAAAAAATAAAAATTGGTGTTCTTGGAGGTTCATTTGATCCTGCACATAAAGGGCACTTAGCAATATCTAAAGAGGCAAAAAAAAGATTTGATTTAAACAATATAATTTGGGCAATTACAAAAAAAAATCCTTTTAAAGCTGAAAGCGAAACATCTGTATTAAAAAGAATAAAAGAATGTAAGCGTATAATTGGGTTAAACTCATTTATTAAAGTAAAATTTTATGAAAATATTATTAAATCAAATAAAACAATTGACCTGATAAATCATTTAAAAAAAAACAAGACAGCAGAAATTTATTTTTTAATGGGAGCTGATAATTTAATTAATTTCCACAAATGGCATAAATCAAAATTAATTTCACAAAAATGCAACATTTTAGTATTTGATCGCCATGGGTATAAAAAAAATTCATTGAAATCAAAGACATTTAAGCAACTTAACAAAGACGTACTTAAATTTGTCGAATTTAATAAGGTCAACATTTCATCTTCTCAATTAAGAAAAATTTGATAGTCTTTATTTAATTAATGGATAAAATTTCAGATCTTAAAGAGATTGTAATCAACACTCTAGATTTAAACAAAGCTCAAGACATTATAACTATCGATCTAAAGGACAAAAGTTCAATGGCTGATTTTATGATAATTGCAAGTGGTACATCATCGAGACACATACAGTCTTTATCGGAACAAGTTTTGGAAAAGTTAAAGAAAAATGGTGTCCCAGACTCTAAGATTGAAGGTAAACAAAGCAGTGAATGGAAATTGGTTGATGGTATAGATTTAATTATTCATATTTTTCATCCTGAAAAAAGAAAATTTTATGAACTTGAAAAAATTTGGTCTGAATTTATTCCAAAAGAAAAAGTTATGATATGAAAAATTTTAAATCATATTTAATAATTTTTTTTTCTATTTTTTTTTTTAATAATAATATTAACTCAGCTGAAATTGATATTTATAAAAAAATTGATCTTTTTGGTGAAGTCCTCGAAAAAATAAATAAAGAGTACGTTGATGAGATAAATCAGTCTGAAAGTATGGACTCTGCTATTAATGGTCTTTTGCAATCTCTTGACCCTTATTCAGCATACATGTCACCAAAAATTCTTGAACAAATGCAAACAGAGACAAGTGGTGAATTTGGAGGACTAGGTATTGAGGTAAGTATGGAGGCCGGTGTAGTTAAAGTAATATCACCAATTGATGATACACCTGCTTCAAAGGCAGGGTTAAAAGCTGGAGACTACATTGTAAAAATAAATAATATTCAAGTACAAGGAAAATCATTAGCTGAAGCCGTAGATCTAATGAGAGGACCAGTTGGTTCAGGTATAGAATTAACTGTGAGACGAAGAGGAGAAAAAAAAGCACTAACATTTAATATCACAAGAGAAATAATTGAAATTCAGTCTGTAAAATCAGAAATTTTAGAAAATAATATTGGATATATAAGACTTACTTCATTCAATGAAAATAGTAGTGATCAAATAGAAAAACAGATTAAGAAATTAAAAAAGAATGAAAATTTAAATGCATTTATCTTAGACCTTAGAAATAATCCAGGAGGATTATTATCCCAGGCCATAACTATCTCAGATTTTTTTTTAGATAATGGAGAAATAGTATCTACAAAAAGTAGAAAAAAATCAGAAAATCGAAAATGGTTTGCTAAAAAAGGAGATATTACAGATGGAAAAACATTATTGGTTCTGATTAATTATGGTTCAGCCTCAGCCTCTGAAATTGTAGCGGGTGCGCTTAAAGATCATAAAAGAGCAATAATTGTTGGAGAGAACAGCTATGGAAAAGGATCAGTTCAATCAATAATTCCACTTAAAAATAAAGGTGCAATACGTTTAACTGTTGCTAAATATTATCTACCATCTGGAAAATCTATTTCTGAGGTAGGAGTCAGGCCTGATATTGAAATCAATGAAGAAGGAGATGATTTTAAAATAAAGTCTGAAACTGACAATCAATTAAGTTACGCTATCAAATTACTCAACGGATAAAATGAATAGAGAGTATAGTAACTTGCCACTAAGAAGTGGAGTGGGAATAGTTGTTTTAAATCAAGAAAACAAAGTATTTGTAGCAAAAAGAATTGATAATCCTAAAAATTTTTGGCAAATGCCTCAGGGTGGAGTTGACCCTGGTGAAGATTTTTTAGAAGCTGCTTATAGAGAACTTGAGGAAGAAACTAGCATTAAAAGTGTTAAGCTTATTAAGGAATTAGATGGCATGATAACCTATGAGCTTCCAGATCGTCTTTTGGGAATTATTTGGAAAGGTAAATACAGAGGGCAGAAACAAAAATGGTTTTTAATGAGATTTACCGGTGAGGATAAAGAAATTAATATTGACACTCATCATCCAGAGTTTTTAGATTGGAAATGGATAGAGCTAGATCAACTTACTAAGGTAGTGGTAGATTTTAAATTGCATGTTTACAAAGAAGTGCAAAAAAAAGTTCAAAAATTAATCTAATTTAGAGTTTTTAAAACTTCAATTTTTTGATCAATTAAATACTTAGACTGATCAGTTATTTCTTCTTTAGCAGACTCTTCCTCTGCTTGTTTTAATAAATCTTGTTGTTGGGATTTATCCATATCAGCAACATTAAATATTGAGCTGGTTAGAATTGAAAGATTATTATTTTTAAATTCAACAATACCATCTTCAACATAATAATTTTCGTCCCCTGATTTTGATAAGATTTTAATTATGCCTGGCTTTAAAAAAGAAATAATTGAAATATGATCTTTTAATATTCCCATTTCTCCTTCATAGGCAGGAACAACAACTTCCGAAACATCCTCTTTCACTAAAAAAGATTTTTCTGGATTTACAATTTCAATTTTAAATTCTTCACTCATTAAGCGGCTGCTTCTTTTTCCATTTTCTTAGCTTTTTCAATTGCTTCCTCAATTGTACCTACCATATAAAAAGCTGCTTCTGGTAAATGGTCATATTCTCCTTTGCAAATTGCATCAAAGCCTTTAATAGTTGATTCCAAATCAACTAATTTTCCAGGTGAACCTGTAAAAACTTCAGCTACAAAAAATGGTTGAGATAAAAATCTTTGGATTTTTCTAGCTCTAGCAACGACTAATTTATCCTCTTCTGATAATTCATCCATACCAAGAATAGCAATAATATCTTGAAGTGATTTATAAGATTGTAATATTTTTTGAACATCTCTTGCCACCTTGTAGTGCTCGTCTCCCACAACTCTTGGATCCAAAATTCTTGATGTGGAATCTAGTGGATCAACTGCAGGATAAATACCAATTTCAGCAATTTGTCTTGAAAGTACAGTCGTTGCATCTAAGTGAGCAAACGATGTTGCTGGAGCTGGATCTGTTAAGTCGTCAGCTGGTACATAAATCGCTTGAACTGATGTAATTGAACCTTTGTTTGTTGTCGTAATTCTTTCCTGTAGATTACCCATATCTGTAGCTAATGTTGGTTGATAGCCAACTGCAGAAGGAATTCTTCCTAAAAGAGCAGAAACCTCTGAGCCCGCTTGAGTAAACCTGAAAATATTATCAACAAAGAAAAGGACATCTTGACCTTCTTGATCTCTAAAATACTCAGCTACCGTTAAACCTGTAAGCGCAACTCTTGCTCTTGCTCCTGGAGGTTCATTCATTTGCCCGTAAACTAATGCAGCTTTAGATCCAGGACCATCTTTTTTTATTACTCCAGAGTCCATCATCTCATGATAAAGGTCATTTCCTTCTCTAGTTCGTTCACCTACTCCTGCAAAAACTGAAAATCCTCCGTGAGCTTTTGCAACGTTATTAATTAATTCCATAATTAAGACTGTTTTACCAACTCCAGCTCCACCAAATAATCCAATTTTTCCACCTTTTGCATAAGGTGCTAACAGGTCAATAACTTTAATACCAGTTACAAGAATTTCTGTTTCAGTTGACTGATCATTAAATTCTGGGGCTGCTCTGTGAATTGGCCAACTTTCTTTTGTTTTAACTTCGCCTCTTTCATCTATAGGCTCACCAATTACATTGATAATTCTTCCAAGAGTTTCAGGTCCAACTGGTACTTGGATAGGAGCGTTAGTATTTATTACTTCATCACCTCTTTTTAATCCTTCAGTAGCATCCATTGCAATTGTTCTAACTGTTGTTTCACCTAGATGTTGAGCAACCTCTAAAACTAACCTGTTATCCCCATTTTTACATTCCAATGCTGTTAGAATTTCTGGAAGTTCTCCATCAAATTTAACGTCAACTACTGCTCCAATAACTTGTGTGATTATTCCTTTGCTCATAATTATAAACTTTCTGCTCCTGATATGATTTCTATTAGTTCTTTTGTAATTGCTGCCTGACGACTTCTATTATATTCGATAGTAAGTTTGTCAACCATTTCACCTGCGTTTCGGGTTGCGTTATCCATTGCACTCATCCTTGATCCTTGTTCGCTAGCTGAATTCTCTAACATTGCTTTAAATATTTGTGTTGAAATATTTTTTGGCAATAAATTGCTCAAAATCTCATCTTCATCTGGTTCAAATTCATAACTTTCCTCTGAACTATTCTCTTCACTATCCTCGCTATTCAAAGGGATTATCTGTTGAGCTTGAGGAATTTGAGTGATCACATTTTTAAATTGGTTATAAAAAATAGTGCATATATCAAATTCACTACTTTCAAATTTATCAATTACTATCTTACCAACCTTGTCAGCGTCAAAGTAATTGGCATTTTTTGACTCTTTAAAAGAAATATTTTCAATAATTTTATCACCGTACATTCTCTTTAACTGATCATTTCCTTTTGAACCTACAGTTATGATTTTGAGTTCTTTTCCTTCACTTAAAATTTTTGAGAAATAACTTTTGGCTTTTTTAATTATATTAGAATTGAAACCCCCACATAATCCTCTATCTGATGTCATTACGACACATAAATGAACCTTGTCATTCCCAGTTCCTGATAAAAGTTTTGGAGCATTTTCTTTATCTGATATGCCACTAGACAAATTTAAAATGACATTATTCATTTTTTCCGAATAAGGCCTTCCCTTTTCAGCACTTTCTTGAGCTCTTCTAAGTTTCGCTGCAGCAACCATTTTCATAGCTTTTGTAATTTTCTGTGTAGACTTAACACTTGCTATTCTTTTTTTTAAATCGTCTAAACTTGCCATTTTTTATTATGATTTAAAGTTTTGTTTTAGTTGGGTAATTACTTCTATTAATAGTTTCTCTTTATCTTCTTCAAGTTTTCCAGAACTCTGAATAGAATCAATTATTTCAGGCTTATCAGATTTGCACTTTTCAATTATTTTAGTTTCAAATTCAGCAATATCTTTTAAATCAATATCATCCAAATAACCTTTAACTCCACAAAAAACAGATATTACTTGCTCTGCAACTGTCATTGGTGAATATTGTTTTTGCTTTAAAAGTTCAGTCAACTTTGAACCTCGGTTAAGGAGCTGCTGTGTTGAAGCATCTAAATCTGATCCAAATTGAGCAAAAGCTGCCATTTCCCTGTACTGAGCTAACTCAAGTTTCATTGAACCTGATACTTTTTTCATAGCTTTTGTTTGAGCTGAAGATCCAACTCTAGATACCGATAATCCAACATTAATTGCTGGTCTAATACCTTGGTTAAAAAGCTCTGTTTCTAAAAATATTTGGCCATCTGTAATTGAAATTACATTTGTTGGGATAAATGCAGAAACATCTCCTCCTTGTGTTTCGATTATTGGAAGTGCTGTTAGTGATCCTCCACCATGTTCGTCACTAAGTTTTGCTGCCCTTTCTAACAATCTACTGTGTAAGTAAAATACATCTCCTGGGTAGGCTTCCCTTCCTGGAGGTCTTCTTAAAAGAAGAGACATTTGTCTATAAGCAACAGCTTGTTTAGATAAATCATCATAAATAATTAAAGCGTGCATTCCATTATCTCTAAAATATTCGCCCATCGCACAACCTGTATAAGGAGCTAAAAATTGTAAAGGAGCTGAATCTGATGCTGTAGCTGCAACAATAGTTGTGTATTCCATTGCGCCTGCTTCTTCTAACGTTTTTTGAATTTGTCTTACTGTTGATCTTTTTTGACCGACTGCAACATATATACAATATAATTTTTGTTTCTCATCGCCTGACTCATTGATTTTTTTCTGATTTATAATTGCATCAACAGCAACGGCAGTTTTACCTGTCTGTCTGTCTCCAATTATTAATTCTCTTTGCCCTCTTCCAATTGGCACTAAACTGTCAATTGATTTTAATCCAGTTTGCATTGGTTCACTAACTGACTGTCTAGGAATGATACCAGGGGCTTTGACCTCTACCCTTGTTTTTTTAACACTTTTATCCAGCGCTCCTTTTCCATCAATTGGATTTCCTAGGCCATCAACTACTCTACCTAAAAGTTCTTTTCCAACCGGCGTATCAACAATATTTCCTGTTCTTTTAACAACATCACCTTCTTTAATGTTTCTATCATCACCAAAAATTACAACACCAACATTTTCACTTTCCAAGTTAAGAGCCATACCTTTTGATCCATCTGCAAATTCAACCATCTCACCAGCCTGAACATTATCTAAGCCATAAATTCTAGCTATTCCGTCCCCAACAGATAATACTTGGCCGACTTCAGTAACCTCAGTCTTTTCACCAAAATTTTTAATTTGTTCTTTTAATATTTTTGTAACTTCTGAAGGATTTATTTCCATTTATGCCTCTATCATTCTATTTTCAATTTGTTGTAATTTATTTTTAATTGAGGTGTCAACCATAGTACTTCCGACTTGAAGTACTAAACCTCCTATTAAACTTTTATCATATTTATAGTTTAATTTTATTTTTGAGCTAAAATTTTTGGTTAGCTCTTCAGTAATTTTAGTTATTTCATCATTAGATAACTCTTTTGCAGATTTAAGTTCTGCTTTAAGTTCACCTCTTTTTTTTGAACAAATCTCTATAAAGCTTTTAAGAATTCTTTCTAGAAAGAAGAAACGTCTTTTTTGAATTAAAAAGTTTAAAAAATTTTTAAATAAGGTTTCAAATTTATGATTTTCTGAAATTGATGTTATAATTTTTAATATATCATCCTGCTTTGTTGTTGGATCTTTAATTAAATTTTTAAAATCTTCACTTGTGTTTATTAAACCCAGAACTGATGAACACTGTTCCTCAATTTGAGTCAAAAGATTGCTCTCGTTGGACAGCTCATAAAGCGCAAGCGAATATCTTTCAGCTGAAGTTATTGAAAATCCCGTGTCTTTACTCAACTTTGTTCCTCTATAATGTTGAAGATTAAATTAAAATCAGGCTTTAATTAGCATATGACCTTTATGTCTTCAAGTAACCGATTTGTTAAAAAGGTGTTTTTTTGCTCATTAATTGAAGTTTATAGGGTCAACATCAACTGAAAGTTTTATTCCAGCTGCAAACTTATAATTTGGAATAATTTTTGCAATTGAGTTCTGTACTTTCATTGATTTAATTCCTCTTATTAGCAATCTAACTCTAAATTTTTTCTTCAACCTAAATATTGGTGAATTTACTGGACCCAATACCTTTCCTTCAATTTTATTTTCTATAAAATTTTTAAATCCTAAAGCCTCCGTTTCTAATTTATGCTCATTTTCACCTGTAAGAATAAGTGAGATAAATCTTTGAAATGGAGGAAGTTTATTTTTTTTTCTAATCTCTAACTCCCTTTCTAGAAAAATATCAGGATTTTTATTAGTAATATCATCAATCATTTTTGTATCTTGATTATAAGTTTGAAAATAAACTGTCGCTGGTTTACCTGTTCTGCCTGCTCTTCCTGAAAGTTGATGATAAAGTTGCAAATTCTTTTCAGCTCCTCTCAAATCGTGTCCTTGTGATGAAAGATCGATGTCTACAACTACAATACAATTTAAACTTGGAAAATGAAATCCTTTTGAAATTAATTGAGTTCCAACTAAAATGTTAGTTTCATTTTTAATAATTTTATCTAACTTATCCATTGAATCTTTTTTATTCATTGTATCACTTGAAAAGATTTCAATTTTCTTATCTGGGAATTTTCTTTTTACTTCATCCGATATTCTTTCAACACCAGGACCACTAAAAATAAATTCACAGTTTCCCTCTTTTGAACAGTCTCTTTTTAAATGAGATTTATATCCACAGTAATGACAAAGCAAATTACCTTTATTTTTATGGTAAACTAAATTGATACTACAATTTGGGCATGAAAAACTTGTATAACATTTATTGCATAATACATGTGGTGAAAACCCACGTCTGTTTAAAAAAAATAAAACTTGATCCTTTTTTTCTAAATGTGAATTTACCTTTTTAACAATTTCATTTGATAACCACGATTGCTTTTCCAACTTAGAATTATTTAAATTTATAATTTCATAATTAGGAAGAGAAGCATTTTGATATCTCTGGTTTAATCTAGATAAACTATACTTTCCTTTTTTTATATTTTCATATGTTTCAACAGATGGAACTGCAGTTATTA
>OBNV01000006.1_pt1 | contig 26016 bp, 23 predicted proteins | sample 1498831 | NCBI WGS metagenome assembly OBNV01 (sample SAMEA3275640, study PRJEB22092) | marine metagenome | biome: ENVO:01000035; feature: ENVO:00002223; material: ENVO:00002042 | collected 2014-06-19T07:15:00+00 | depth 1 m | reverse complement strand
AAAGAAACAATTAAAAAAGGAATTTATAATTTGAAACATGGAGATTATGAGTACCCAATAACTTACCAATTAATAAAGGATGGAAGAAAAAATAAAGTTTTGAATAAAAAAATTAATTTAAAAATTAAAGTAACAATGGTTCATGGAGAAAAAGATGAAGCTGTTCCTGTCTCTTATTCTAGAAAAGTTTTAAGACTTTTCCCAAACGCTCACAAAAAAATAAATGTCATAAAGAATGGCAATCACAGTTTATCTAATAAAAGAGGGTTAAAAATTATTTTAAAAGAGCTAAAATTATTAATCTAACTTACTTTTTTTATGCCTTTTAAAGTAATTGGGTTTTCTAATTTGTCTAACATTTCTTTGGGACAAACTTGAATAAAATGATTTAATTCTTCATTGAAATTTTCAATTATTTTTTTTGAAAATTCTGACTCAGTTTCTTTAAAATGATCTGATACTAAATTTCTTAACTTTTCTTTCCAATAGTCTGTTTCAACAGTTTGCCAAACGACAGACTCTGCATTCACTTTTTTTTCAAATTGCTGTGATTTATCATAAACGAAAGCCATTCCACCAGTCATCCCTGCTGCAAAATTATCTCCTACCTCTCCTAAAATTACTACCATACCACCAGTCATGTATTCGCAACCATTTGAGTCACATCCCTCAATTACCGTTGTGGCTCCAGAATTTCTTACCGCAAACCTTTCTCCTGCTTGACCTGCTGCAAAAAGTTTGCCTGAGGTTGCTCCATACAGAACCGTATTTCCCAAAATAGTATTTTCGTTAGAAACTAAGTTGCTTTCCTCTGGTAACTTAATTGATATTGTAGCGCCTGACAGACCTTTCCCCACATAATCGTTAGCATCTCCTTTAAGAACCAATTTTAAACCTTTAGAAGAAAATGCCCCAAAAGATTGTCCTGCAGAGCCTTTAAAATTTAAAGTTAAAAAGTCATCATTAAGTTTTTCATATCCATATTTTTTATATAGATGATGAGAGATTCTTGTTCCAACAGCTCTATGCGTGTTTTGTATTGGATAAACCTTTTCAATTTTTTCTGAGTTATCTAAAGCCTTTTCTATTTCTGGCCAAATGTCTTGATCTAAAGTATCTGGCACACTATTTATCTCGGGGCTATCACAATATCTTTTATGATTACCAGAGTCTGCTTGAACAAAAAGTGGATTTAAATCTAAATCATCCAGATTTGGAGAACCTTTACTAACTTGTCTCAAAAGATCAGTTCTTCCAATAATATCATTTAAAGACTTAAATCCTAATTTAGCTAATATCTCTCTTACTTCAGTTGCAATAAATGTGAATAAATTTACAACCTTTTCAGGTGTTCCAGTAAATTTTTCTCTCAATTTTTCATCCTGTGTGCAAACACCAACTGGACAGGTATTTGAATGACATTGTCTTACCATGATACAACCCATAGCAACTAGGGCTGTGGTTGCAACTCCATATTCTTCAGCACCCATCATCGCTGCAATGACAACGTCTCTTCCAGTTTTAATTCCACCATCAGTCCTTAAAGTAACTTTATGTCTAAGATTATTTAGAGTTAAAACTTGATTAGCCTCAGTTAAACCCATTTCCCAAGGAATTCCAACATATTTCACACTTGTTTGTGGAGTAGCACCTGTTCCACCATTATGACCTGATATTAAAATTATATCTGCTTTAGCTTTAGCAACACCGGCTGCAATTGTTCCAACCCCAGAGGATGCAACTAGCTTAACTCCTATCCTCGCTTTAGGGTTAATTTGTTTCAAGTCATAAATCAATTGTGCAAGATCTTCTATAGAATAGATATCATGATGCGGTGGTGGAGAGATTAATGTTACTCCAGGTGTTGAATGTCTAAGTCTCGCAATTTCTTCTGTAATTTTAAATCCTGGTAGCTGACCTCCTTCTCCGGGTTTAGCTCCTTGTGCAATTTTAATTTCAATTTCATTACAATTGTTCAAGTAGTTTACTGTTACTCCAAACCTTGCAGAGGCTATTTGTTTTACTCTTGAATTAGCACTGTCACCATTTTCTAAAACTTTAAATCTTTTTTCATCTTCTCCTCCTTCTCCACTGCAAGAAGCACCTTTTATTCTATTCATTCCAGTAGCAAGTGTTTCATGAGCCTCTTTTGACAAAGCACCATGAGACATACTTCCGCTTCCAAATCTTTTTAAAATATTTTCTATAGGTTCAACTTCAGAAATTTCTATAGACTTATTTAATTTTTTTGTTCTGAAATCAATTAAATCTCTCAGATTAATAGGTGGTAAATTATAAATTCCCTCTGCATACCTTTTATAAGCGTCATAAGAATTGGAACCTACAGCACTTTGAAGTAGGTGAATTAGCTTTCCTTGGTACTGATGAGTTTCTCCATTTTTTCTGTACCTATAAATTCCACCTATTGGGAGAATTGTATCACTACTTTCAAAAGCTTCTTTGTGTATCTGTCTGATTTTTTTTTCAATTCCTGTTAAACCAATACCTGATATTTTTGATACAACTCCAGGGAAATAATCTGCAACAATTGTTCTACTTAAACCAACTGTTTCAAAATTACACCCACCTCTATAAGAACTTAAAACAGAAATACCCATCTTCGACATTATCTTTAAAAGTCCCGCATTTACAGACTTGATGTATCTTTCAACACATTCATCAAAGCTGAATTTACCAAATAATTTTTTTTCATGCCTTTGATATAAACTATCAAACGCTAGGTATGGATTTACAGTAGTTGCACCTACCCCAATTAATGTTGCAAAAGAATGAGTATCCATCGCTTCACCTGATTGAACATTAATAGAAACATAACCTCTTAATTTTTTTTCAATTAAAAACGAGTTAATTGCACCAACTGCAAGCAGCATTGGAATTGGAAGTTTTAGGCTTGATAGCTCTTTATCACTCAAAATTAATTGGGTAACACCTTGTCTAACAGCGATTTCTGCGTCTTTTTGAATTCTTTTTATCGATTCATGCAAATTTTCACTATCTGAAAAAGTGCAATCAATCACAGAGGAATTATTACCGAAAAAATTAATAAACTTCTCAAATTGAGAATTTGATAAGATTGGACTATTTAAAACATAAATATTTTGTTTAGTTAGATTGTCAAAATCTAAGATATTTCCAAGATTTCCAAACCTAGTTTTTAAACTCATTACTTTATTTTCTCTCAAAGAATCTATTGGTGGATTTGTTACTTGACTAAAGTTCTGTCTAAAAAAGTGATATAAAGGTCTGTATTTATCTGACAACACTGCAAGAGGAGTGTCATCGCCCATTGATCCAATGGCCTCTTTAGCGTCCTCCGCCATAGGGTGTAATATAAGTTCTAAATCCTCTAAACTAATTCCAAAGGCATATTGTCGTCTTCTTAGCTCATCTCCAGAGTAAGAATTCTTCTCATCCGTAACTGTCAATTTTTCATCTAAATCAATAATTTGAGAATTAAAATGTTTATACTCTTTCGCTAAATAGTCCTTAATTTGCTTATTTTTAAAAACTTTTCCTTTTTCAATTCTAACTCCAATAATTTCACCTGGTCCTAATCTTCCTTTAGATAATATTCTTTTTTCATTAAGTTCTATCATTCCCGTTTCAGAGCCTGCAAATAATAAATTATCTTTAGTGATTGCATATCTTAATGGTCTTAATCCATTTCTATCATTAGCAGCGATAACCCATTCATTATCTGTTCCTGCAATAGCTGCAGGACCATCCCAAGGTTCCATGGTACTATTTAAAAAATTGAATAATTGTTGATGATCTTTAGGTAATGTTTCGTTTTTCTTAGACCATGCGTCTGGAACCAACATAAGTTTAGCTAAGGGTGCTGGTTGACCAGATATATTTAATAATTCAAACACATTATCTAATGCAGCAGAATCGGAAGTGCCTTGTTGAATTACTGGTTTTAAGTTTTCTATATTTTCAAAAAGACCACTATTCATTTCTTGCTCATGAACTTTCATCCAATTTTTATTTCCTCTAAATGTATTTATTTCTCCGTTGTGAGCTATTGCTCTAAATGGTTGTGCCAAATTCCAACTTGGAGCAGTATTAGTGGAGAATCTTTGATGGAAAATTGCAAATCGTGAAATAAATCTCTCGTCCTTTAAATCTAAATAAAAATCTGAAATTGCTTCTGCTAAGAACATTCCTTTATAAATAATTGATTTTGAGCTTAAAGAACAAATATAGAAATGATTTAAAGATTTTTTAAAAGCTTCATTTTCTATTTTTCTTCTGGTTTCGTATATTTTTCTTTCTAAATCTTTGTTTGTAAGTTCAGGATTGTGTGATTTGAATAAGACTTGGATGATTTCAGGCATTGTTTGTAATGCCTTTTCTCCTAAAACATTTGGATTAATTGGAACTTGTCTCCATCCGTAAATACTAAAATCATTTTTTGTAAGTTCGCTCTCTACTATTGTCTTACAACTCTCTTGTGCTTCATAATCATTTCTAGGTAAGAAAATCATTCCAACACCTATCTCCGAATTGTCATGTGTATGGCCAGTAACCTCAATTTTTTCTACAAAAAAATCCTTAGGTATTTCAACATGTATTCCTGCACCATCTCCAGTTTTTCCATCAGCATCTACCGCACCTCGATGCCAAACTGCTTTTAAAGCTTCTATCCCATACTCAACAACCTTGCGGGATTTTTTACCTTCTGTTGAAGCAATGATTCCAACTCCACATGCATCGTGTTCCATATCTTCTGAATAAACATGATTTTTTTTCAATAGCTGTTTATTCTTAAGGTATTTATTCACTATGCTACTTTTCTCTCTTTTAAAGATTTATTTTCTAAATAATTTTTAATTGATATAGCTGCATCTCTTCCATCTTTAATTGCCCACACTACTAAAGATGCACCTCTAATTATGTCTCCTGCAGCAAATACCCCTCCTATGTTAGTCTCCATGGTATCAAAGTCAGCTTTAATGGTTCCCCATTTTGTTACTTGTAACTCATTGGCATCAAACATTTTTGGTAAATCTTCAGGATCAAAACCTAAAGCCTTGATCACCATATCTGCGTTAATTTCATAACTTGAGCCTTCTTGAACTTGAGGTTTTCTTCTGCCACTTTCATCAGGTTCACCTAATTTAATCTGATCAACAACTAGCTTTTCAATTTTATTTGTACCTTTAAATTCTTTTGGACTTGATAGCCAAACAAATTGTACACCTTCCTCTTCAGCATTGGCAACTTCTCTTGCTGATCCAGGCATATTTTCTTTGTCTCTTCTATATAAACATTTTACTGATTTTGCTTTTTGCCTTATTGAAGTTCTCACACAATCCATTGCTGTATCACCACCACCAATTACAACAACATCTTTGCCTTCTGCATTTAAAATTCCTTTATCAAATAATTCTACTTCATCGCCTAAACCTTTTTTATTTGATGCAGTTAAAAAATCCATTGCTGGAAAAATATTATCTAAGTCATTTCCTTTTAGTTCAACTTCTCTTGCTTTATAAACTCCTGTTGCAATTAGCATTGCATCATGCTTTTTACGTAATTGATCTAAAGTTGCATCCTTTCCAACCTCAAAGTTTTGAATAAATTCTATACCACCGTCTTTTAAAAGTTTTGTTCTTCTTTCAACAATCTCTTTTTCTAATTTAAAATTTGGAATACCATAAATTAACAAGCCACCAGCTCGGTCGTATCGATCGTAAACTGTGATTTTGTATCCATTTTTTCTTAATTGTTCAGCTGCAGCTAAACCTGCTGGACCTGCACCTATAATGCCAACACTTTGATTTTTTTCTTGATTAACTTTAATAGGTTTGACCCAACCTTGTTCCCAGGCATTATCAGTAATATATTTTTCTACTGAACCAATGGTTACGGTTCCATGTCCAGATTGTTCAATTACACAATTTCCCTCACACAATCTATCTTGAGGGCATATTCTTCCACAAACCTCTGGCATATTATTTGTACTTTGGGATAATTCGTAGGCCTCTTTAAGTCTTCCCTCGGCAGTGAGTTTTAGCCAATCAGGGATATTATTACTTAGTGGGCAGTGTACTTGACAAAAAGGAACTCCACATTGAGAGCATCTGCTAGACTGTTCCTTAGCCTTTTCGTTAATATACTCATCATAAATCTCATTAAAGTCTTGCTTTCTTGAACCCACCTCCCTTTTAGGTGGTGTTTGCTGACCTATTTTTACGAATTTAAGCATTTTATCAGACATAATAATTTTTTTTTTTAGCAAGTTATACTTTGAAAATATTAAATAAAGGATAAAATAGGTCATACATCATGACCTTATTTTGTTGACTCCTAGCTAATTAAAACAACTTTCTAAGAAATGCATAGCTAATATGATCAAATCGAATTGTTTTAAATAAATATTTTATAAGCTACGAAGAAGCAATGTTTCAAAATATTATAGAAATTATAATCCTTTCAGCTATTCAAGGAATATCAGAATTTCTACCAATTAGCTCCTCCGCACACTTAATTTTAGTTTCGAGTTTATATGAGTTTAAATCCAATTCTTTATTGATAGATATAAGTCTACATCTTGGATCCTTATTAGCAATAATTTATTTTTTTAGAAATGAATTACTGGACACAAAAAATAATAAAAGATTATTAGGTCTAATTATTCTTGGTTCTATCCCATTAATAATTGTTGGATATATTTTGTATTCAACAAATTTTATATACGCATTGAGAGATGTAAAAGTTATAGCATGGACAACTCTTATATTTGGAATAGTTTTATATATCGCAGATAAAAATAGATTTGATAAAAAAATTTCTACTAATTTAAACTTTCAATCAATTTTATTTATTGGACTTTTTCAAATATTATCTTTAGTTCCAGGTGTAAGTAGGGCTGGAATCACTATAACTGCTGCAAGAATTTTAAAATTTAATAGATTAGACTCAAGTAAAATATCATTTTTACTTTCTATTCCTGCACTAAGTGGTGCGAGCTTTTTAGGTTTAAAAGATGTTTTAAATCAACCTCTAGATCTAAACTACTTAGTTTTAATTGCTATAATCTCATCATTTATATTTTCTTTTTTGACAGTGAAGTTTTTTTTAATTTACATTAATAAATTTTCTATGAATGCATTTGTGATTTATCGGGTTGTAATAGCTTTAATTTTATTTAGCTTAATTTATTAAATATATCTTCTTTTTACTAAAGGAAGTAATTGAGACAACAAAACTCCACACAAAATAAAAATACATCCAAGTATATTATTAATATCTAAAATCTGACTCAAAAGAAACCAAGCTGCTATTGTTGCAAACACACCCTCGAGTGAAAAGATGATAGCTGCTGGTGCAGGAGAAATATTTTTCTGCGCATAAATCTGTAGGACAAATGCTAGACCTCCAGACAAAATTCCTGCATACAAAATAGAGTCTAATTCTTTTAATATATTTATTAAAACAAATTCCTCATAGACTAATCCTACCAAAAATGAAAATACAGAAACTATTAATGTCTGCACAGCTCCTATGGTCAATGGAAGATTATATTTTTTTACTATAATTCCAACAAAGATAATATGAGTACTCCAAAATAATGCTCCTAGAATAACTAATCCATCCCCCAGTCGAATCGTAGCATCATAAAAGTTTGTTAGTAAGTATCCTCCAACTAAACACAGAAGAACAGATGGCCATATGCTCCAATGTATTGAAATTTTTCCAAATAAAAAAATTATAATTGGCACCATGGGAACATAAAAAATTGTGAAAAAAGCAGCATTAGCTACGTCTGTATAGAGTAACGCAACTTGCTGCAAACCAGAGCCCAAAAAAAGAGAGGAGCCTATTAAAAAAGAAAAAATTGCGAAAGTTTTAAAATCAAACTCAAATTCAGACTTCATTTTTTTCACTTCAAATACAAATACAAAAGGAATAATAGCTAAAAAACCAATAAAAAACCTCGCAGCATTAAATGTAAAAGGGCCTATATTATCCATTCCAGTATCTTGTGCGATAAAAGTTGTTCCCCAAATAAAAGTACACAGCAAAGCGCTGAGTAATGAAATTGATTTTGTCATAAAAAATTATACAGCTAACTTGTAAGCAAAATTTTTTCCTAGATTTTCTTTTAAATCGTTATTAAACCTAGCAGCTTCAGCTCCATCGATAATTCTATGATCATATGATAGTGAAAGTGGCAACATTGTTCTGACTTGAAACTTACCATTTAAGAAAACTTGTTTTTTTTCCGATCTTCCAATACCTAAAATAGCTACTTCAGGGTAGTTTATTATTGGCGTAAAAAAAGACCCACCTATTCCTCCTAGGCTTGTAATTGTCATTGATCCACCAAATAATTCCTTCTTATCTATTTTTAAATTTCTACAAAGTTCGCTAACTTCTCTTAGTTCTTTGCTAATTAACGAAATTTTTTTATTATTTGCATTTCTGATTTTTGGAACCATTAATCCATTGGGTGTGTCAACAGCAATTCCTATATGATAATATTTTTTTACAGTCATTTTTCCAGTTTCAATTTCATCTATTGATGAGTTAAAGCTTGGAAATTTTTTTAAAGAAGCTACAAGCGCTTTTATGATAAAAGCCAAAGGTGTAATTTTAATTTTTTCTCCAGTATAAATATCGGTTAAAGAGCTTCTAAAGCCCTCCATTTCAGTTATATCTGCTTCATCATGATTGGTCACATGTGGAATGGTTGTCCAAGAGTTGGTTAAATAAGTTGAGGCTAGTTTCTTTACTCGTGGTATATCTTTAATCTCTATTTTTCCAAATTCTGCATGTTCATATTCATTCTTGATTTTGCTAGGTTTAATTTCTTTAATTTCTTTATTGTTTACTGACTTTAAAGAAACAAATTTTTTAATATCATCCTCGACAACTCTACCATCTTTTTCACTACCTAATACTTCATTAATATTTACACCTAACTCCCTTGCAAATTTTCTAGCTTTTGGACTTGCAGAAGAGACTCCTGTAACTTGTTTTGGGTACACAGGTACTTGTTCTAACTCTGATTTTGTTTCTATAATTGGTTCAGATTGTTTTTCAATTTTTGGCTCTTCTTTAATCTCATTTTTATTTGATGAACTTTCTAAAATTAAAATTAAATCACCTTCTGAAACTTTGTCTCCAACTTTTAATTTTAAAGATTTAATTTTTCCCTCGAAATTTGATGGTATTTCAACGCTCGATTTATCACTCTCAATTGTTATTAATGGATCATTTTTTGCAATCATTTGCCCTTGATTGACTAACACTTCAATCACCTCAACGTCTGTAAAATCACCGATATTTGGAACTTTAATCTCTATTTCTTTCATTTTACAATTTAGTAGGTATTGGCTTATTGCTATCAATATTGTACTTTTTCATTGCCTCTTTTGCATGTTTTGAAGCAATAAGTTGCTCTTTTGCCAAAATACTTAGTCCATAAGCTACCAAATGTTCTTTATCTACTTCAAAAAATTTTCTAAGATTTTTTCTTGTATCACTTCTCCCAAAACCATCGGCTCCTAGTGAATAAAAACTTTTATTTGTATATGGTCTAATCTGATCTGAATTCATTCTCATGTAATCTGATGCTGCCATGATTGGACCTTCGGTTTTACCTAAACATTGTTCCACAAAAGATATTTTCGCCTCTTTATCTGGATTTAATAAATTATATCTTTCTACTTCCATTCCATCTTTTCTAAGCTCGTTAAAACTAGTGACACTCCAAACTTCACTGTCAACTTGATACTCTTTTTGTAAAATTTCAGCAGCTGAGATCATTTCTCTGAGTATTGTGCCTGATCCAAGAAGTTGAATTTTAGTTTTTTTATGTTTGTTAAAATCCTTAATTTTGTACATTCCTTTAAGAATTCCCTCTTCTATATTTTTATCTTTAGGTATTTCTGGATGAGAATAATTTTCATTCATTGTTGTAATATAATAAAAAACATTTTCTTTCTTCTCGTGCATTCGTCTCAAACCTTCTCTAAAAATTACTGCTAGTTCGTAATGGAATGTTGGATCATAAGTTACACAATTTGGAATTGTAGATGCAATTAAGTGGCTATGACCATCTTGATGTTGTAAACCTTCTCCAGCCAAAGTTGTCCTTCCTGCCGTAGCACCAATTAAAAATCCTCTAGCTTGACTATCCCCAGCAGCCCACGCCAGATCTCCTATTCTTTGAAAACCAAACATAGAATAAAAAGTATAAATAGGGATCATTTCGATATCATGATTAGTATATGCTGTTGCAGCAGCAATCCATGAAGACATTGCACCTGCCTCATTAATTCCTTCCTCTAAAACTTGTCCACTTTTTTCTTCCCTATATGAGCTTAATTGAGCAGAGTCTTCTGGTTCATATTTTTGACCTTCATGCGCGTAAATTCCAATTTTTTGAAAAAAACCCTCCATACCAAATGTTCTTGCTTCATCTGGAATGATGGGCACTAATCTTGGAGAGATATTTTTATCTCTCATTAAACTAGTCAGCATTCTAACAAGAGCCATTGTTGTAGACATTTCTTTTTCACCAGTTGATACTTTCATAAAGTCAAAAATATCCTTTGAGGGTGCTTTAATAGGTTTCGCAAAGGTTGATCTTTCTGGTAAAAATCCACCTAATTTAATTCTTCTCTCTTTTAAATATTTAATCTCCTGAGATTTTTCATCTGGTCTAAAGTATTCAATGTTTCTTACCTGCTCGTCAGTCAACGGCACATCAAATCGATCTCTGTAGTACATTAAGTCATCAACATCTAATTTTTTTGTTTGATGAGTTGTATTTACACTTTCTCCAGATTTTCCCATACCATACCCTTTAATAGTTTTAGCAATGATGACTGTGGGACTTCCTTGATTCTTAGTTGCTCGATCATATGCGGCATAAACTTTATGAGGATCATGCCCTCCTCTGTTCAATCTCCAAATGTCTTTATCAGAAAGACTGGATACTAATTCTGAAGTTTCAGCATATTTTCCAAAAAATTTTTCTCTTACATAGGCGCCATCTCTTGCTTTAGCTGCCTGATACTCTCCATCAACTGTCTCATTCATAAGTTTTACTAAATGACCTGTTTTATCATTAGCAAGTAGCGAGTCCCAATAAGAACCCCAAATGACTTTTATCACATTCCAACCAGACCCTCTAAAACTACCTTCCAGTTCTTGAATTATTTTTCCATTACCCCTTACAGGTCCATCTAGCCTTTGAAGATTACAATTAATAACAAAAATTAAATTATCTAAATTTTCTCTAGCGGCTAAACCAATTGCCCCCATTGACTCAGGTTCATCCATTTCTCCATCACCTAAGAAAGCCCATACTTTTCTTCCTTCATCTTTAATCAATCCTCGATTTATTAAGTATTTCATGTACCTGGCTTGATAAATTGCTAGCATAGGACCAAGACCCATAGACACAGTTGGAAATTGCCAAAACTTTGGCATTAACCACGGGTGCGGATAAGAAGAAAGTCCTCCAGGTTTGACCTCTTGTCTAAAACTATCTAATTGTTTCTCATTTAATCTTCCCTCTAAATATGCTCTTGCATACATTCCTGGGGCACTGTGGCCTTGGAAATAAATCAAATCTCCACCAAATTTATTATTTTTTGCTCTCCAAAAATGATTCATTCCTACATCATACAAAGTTGCTGCCGATGCAAATGTACCTATATGACCTCCTAGCTCAGGAAATTTTTTGTTAGCCCTTACCACCATGGCTGCTGAATTCCACCGAATTAGCGACCTTATCCTTCTCTCTATGTTTTGGTCGCCATTTGATTTTACCTCTGCTTCCGGAGGGATTGTATTAATATAAGGTGTATTTTGCGTATAAGGAATATTTGCTCCCTCTCGGTAAGCTTTGTTTATTAGCTCTTTAATTAAGAAGTGGGCTCTCTGATTTCCATCTTTTGAGATTACTGCTGATAAAGATTCTAACCAATCTTTTGTTTCAAGAGGGTCTAAATCTGCACCATTACTAACTTGAATGGTAGATTGTTTTTTTTCAGGAATTATATTTTTTACCTCTTCTTCCTTTTGAGAAGTAATTGCTTCCTCTGCTTGTTTAATTATACTTTCAGTATCCTTTGGAATTTTTTCTAAATTTGCAGTTTTTGATGAAGACAAATAATTTAATATTAAGTCTCCTTTTGAAACTTTATCGCCAACTTTAAGTTCAATACTTTCAATTTTTCCATCTACTGTTGAAGGAATTTCAACACTAGATTTGTCACTTTCGATTGTTATAAGAGGATCATTTTTTTTTATTTGTTCACCAGATTTTACAAGAATTTCAATTACTTCAACGTTCTCAAATTCACCAATATCAGGGACAAGTAATTTTTCGCTCATTATTTTAATTGCTTTATATACTTTAAAAAACTTTATTAAATTTTATTTTTATCACATTAATGAGTATTTTGTTAATGTTGTGCTTATATTGAACAAAATAAATAAGAAAAAAGCTAAATGTTATATGTTAATTTCTCTCCACACACATAGCTATACCCATGCCTCCACCAATGCAGAGTGCCGCACAACCTTTCTTTTTTCCTTGTCTTTTAAGTTCATGAATTAGTGTTGCAACTATTCTTGATCCTGAAGCACCTATTGGATGACCTAGAGCTATTGCTCCACCATTTACGTTAACCTTTTCCTCTGGAATTTTGAGTTCTCTTATAACTGCTAAAGTTTGTGCTGCAAAAGCCTCATTTATTTCAAATAAATCTATGTCCTCCATTTGCCATTGAGCTTTAATAAGAGCTTCTTTAATAGAAGGTATTGGTCCAAGCCCCATTAGAGAAGGTTCTACTCCTGATGATGACCAAGACACAATGCTTGCAAGAATTTCTAAAGATTTTAGCTCGGCTTTTTCTCTCGTCATTAAAACTAATGCAGCAGCGCCATCATTTAATCCAGATGAATTTCCAGGAGTGACAGTTCCATTTTCTTTAAACACCGTGTTTAGTTTTTCTAAATCATCTAAAGTTATGTTATTTCTTAGATATTCATCATGTTCAAAAATAAATTTTTCATTATTACTTTGTATTTGTAATTTTATTAATTCGTCATTGAACTTTTTTTCCTCATAAGCCTTTTTAGCTTTTTTTTGAGAACTTATAGAAAAAATATCCTGCTCTCGTCGGGTTATATGATATTTTTCTGCAATATTTTCTGCTGTAACACCCATATGATAATTATTAAAAGAGTCCGTAAGTCCATCTTTAATCATCGTATCTATCAAATTATCCTCAATAAATTTTTTATCATCTCTTAAGAATATCGCATGTGTTGCTCTAGACATATTTTCTTGACCACCTGCAACAACAATCTCATTTTGCTCTAACTTTATTGATTGGTAGGCAGATATGATTGATCTCAAACCAGAACCACATACTTGATTTACTATATGAGCTGGTTTTGAAACAGGAACGCCTGCGTGAATCGAAGCTTGTCTTGCTGGATTTTGACCAAGACCTGCTGTGAGAACATGTCCCATAATAACCTCATCTACATCTTCTCCTTTAAGGCTTGATTTGAAAATTGCCTCTTTAATAACCAACGCACCAAGCTTATCTGCACTGATGTTCTTGAGAGATCCTTTGTATTTACCTATTGGTGTTCTTAATGCAGAGGTAATAACAACGTCTTTAGGAATTTTACTCATTAAATTGTCAACATATTATTTTATAAGTTAAATTACATTAAAAACTTTGATATATGAAATATATAACTAATAAGGACCGCTGGCCAAATTGGATAAGGCGCTCGGCTACGAACCGGGAGATTCCAGATTCGAGTTCTGGGCGGTCCACCAAAAAGGAATTAAAATGTTTGATTGGCTTATAAAAGCTTCTTTACAAAAATCAGTTGTATATTTTTTTATTATTATTGTGATAATTTTATTAATTTTAACTTACATTTTATAAAAATGACTAAAGAATTTGAACAAATAAGTATCAAACCTGGGTTTATGAAACATAACGGTGGTGTTTTGTTTAGAACAATATCTGAAACGGAATATGAATTTAAATCTGTAATAAATAAAAATCATTTAAATGCTATAAGCATAACACACGGTGGATATTTGTCGGCTTTGATTGACTCTGGAGCTGGAACTGCTGCTCATCGAGCTGCTGGTAATGTTCCCTGTGTAACAATTTCTCTAGACATAAAGTTTATTGGGTCCTCAAAAGAAGGTGACGAAATAGTTGGGCACACTAGAATTTTAAAAAGAACTAAAACACTTGTTTTTCTCTTTTGTGAACTCAGCTGTGATAAAAAAATTATTACCTCCGCTTCAGGTATTTGGAAAATTTTAAAAAAATAAAATGAGAACTTTTTGTGCTCCGATTCGGTCATGTTTTAGTCTATTTTTGTTCTATAGCTGCAACAATATCTGGTAGGTAAAAAAAAAATTATACCAAACATAGAAATGAAAAAAAATAAAATTACTGCTGTTCTGGGGCCTACAAACACAGGAAAAACCCATCTTGCAATAGAAACTATGCTCTCATTTGAAACTGGAATGATTGGTTTTCCTCTAAGATTGTTAGCAAGAGAAGTATATGACAAAGTAATAAAAAAAATTAGCACTGACAAAGTTGCTTTAATCACTGGAGAAGAAAAAATTATTCCATCAAATGCAAAATATTTCTTATGCACAGTTGAGTCTATGCCAATCGACAAATATTTAGAATTTGTTGCAGTAGATGAAATACAAATGTGCGCAGATCATGAAAGAGGTCATATTTTTACAGATAGACTTTTAAATATGAGGGGTGAAAAACTTACAATGTTAATGGGATCTAATACTATAAAGAATATTATTACTAAGTTAGATGGCGATATAGAGTTTATAAATAGAGATAGACTGTCAAAACTTACCTATTCAGGTCATAAAAAAATTTCTAGAATAAATAGAAAAACGGCAATTATAGCATTTTCTGCAGAAGAAGTTTATGCAATAGCTGAGCTAATAAGAAGACAAAAGGGTGGGGCAGCTATAGTAATGGGTTCGCTTAGTCCTAAAACAAGAAATGCTCAAGTGGAATTATATCAGTCAGGAGATGTGGATTTTTTAGTTGCGACTGATGCTATTGGAATGGGTATTAATATGGATTTAGAGCATGTTTATTTTTCTAATCTTAAAAAATTTGATGGAAAAAAATTAAGGAGACTTAATCTTTCTGAAATAGGTCAAATAGCTGGAAGAGCTGGAAGATATTTAAATGATGGAAGTTTTGGTATAACTGGAGAATGTAAAGAAATAACAGCTGAAGATGTAGATCTCTTAGAGAGTCATAAATTTGAGGAAATAAGAACTTTATTTTGGAGGAATTCAAATTTAAATTTTAATAACTCTTCTAGTTTAATTAAAAGTTTAGATGAAAAACCTCACATGGAATGGTTGAGAAAGATACATGAATGTGAAGATGAAAAAGCTCTTAAATATTTTTTAAAAGATACTAATTTTAATAATTTAAAATTTGATGAGAAAACTCTAAGTCTACTATGGGAGTGCTGTCAAATTCCTGATTTTGTAAAAAAAACTTATGGTAACCATTATGAGGTTATTGGTAGTGTATTTAAATTTTTAAGTAGTGATAAAAGAGTGATTTCCAACGATTATATGAGATTACAGCTCTTGAAACTTGACAAATTAGATGGAAATGTTGACTCTTTATCAAATAGAATTGCAAATGTTAGGACTTGGTCATATGTTTCAAATAAAAATAATTGGGTAGAAAATCAAGATTATTGGATTGAGAAAACTAAACACTTAGAAGATAGACTTTCAGATAGACTTCATGAAGAACTTACTAAAACCTTTATTGATAAAAGAGCAAGTGTTCTTGCAAGAGGATTAAAACAAGACATGGAATTTAAAACAGAAATCTTGGAAAACAACGATGTAATGATCGATGAACAATTTATTGGAAAAATCAATGGGTTAAAATTAGAATTAGACCTGAAAAAAGGTGCTCTAGAGACAGATATCAAATCCTTAAAAAAAGCAGCAAGACAGACTATTGGCCCAGAACTTGAGAGAAGAATTCAGTCAATTATTGATACAGGTTTAATTGAACTCGGTGAAGATTTCAAAATTTATTGGAACAAATTTCCCATTGCAAAACTTTCTACAGGTATCGATTATCTAAATCCTAATTTTAATTTATTAATAGATGACATAATTGATCAAGGTCCTAAACAAAAATTAAATGAATATATTTACGGGTGGATTCAAACCAAAATTAATGAGGTATTAAAAAGTCTTATTGACCTAAAAAATATTAAAGAAAATAACTCATCGATAAAAGCTTTGGCCTATCAGCTTTATGAAAATAATGGTGTCTTAAAGAGAGATCAGGTATCTGAATATTTAAAAAATTTAGGTCAAAATGAGAGAAAAATTCTTAGAGAATTAGGTGTAAAATTTGGACGGTATCATGTGTTTCTGCATCAATTAATTAAGCCTGAAGCTGTTTCTTTAAGGACTCTATTGTGGAAAAATTTTCATCAAAAATTTTATAATTTAAAACCCCCCACATTTGGTCTTAATTTTGTAGACAATAAAGACTTAAAAAATCAAAACTTCATGCTTTTATGTGGATTTGAAAAATTTGACGCATTCTTTGTTAGAATAGATATTCTAGAAAGGCTATTTATGTTAATCATTAATTCAAGTTCAAAAGAAAAAAGCGACATTAAAGTAGTTCCTGAAATGTTGAATTTATTAGGATGCAGTAAAGAAAACTTTAAAAAACTTTTAATGAAAATGAATTATAAAGTATTTGAAAAAGAAAAAGAAATATATTTTAAATACAATCCAACTAAAAAGTTCAAAAAAGCTCCAGTTAAAAAAGTTTCAAAAGAAAATCCATTTGAAGTTTTAAAAAATTTAAACCTTAGATAGTCATTATGTTTTTTAAGAAAGATGATAAAAAAATTGAAGATAGCTTTCTAATTAAAGTCGGTGCTTTGTTAATCCATACAGCAAAGATTGATGAAAATTATACTGATAATGAAGAAGAAATAATTAAAAAAACACTTTTAGAATTGGGAGTTAAAAATGAAAATCTTTCTTCCACAATTAAGGAAGCCAAAATTATTGAAGAAAATTCAAATCAAATCCTTGAATTTACAAGAGAAGTAAAAAATTTATCTGAGAATGAAAAAATAAAAATAATAGAGGCACTCTGGGCTATAATATATTCAAATAAAGATGCTGATTTATACGAGACTAATTTAATGAGAAGACTTGCTGGGCTTCTTTATATAGATAGCAAAGTAATGGGAGATATTAAAAACAAAATTAAAGATGAAAATTTGAAATGACATATCTTGTTAATGATAATTGTATTAAATGTAAATTAACTGACTGCGTTGATGTATGTCCGGTAGATTGCTTTTATGAAGGGAAAAATATGCTTGTAATTAAACCGGATGAGTGTATAGATTGTGGCGTTTGCGAGCCAGAGTGTCCAGTTGATGCCATTAAAGCTGATACCGAACCTGGAAGTGAAAGATGGCTAGAGATTAATACCAAATATTCTGAGATCTGGCCTAACATAAGTGAAAAAAAAGATCCTCCACCGGATCATGAAAAATTTAAGGATGAGCAAAATAAGTACGAAAAATATTTTAAAGAAAATCTTTAACAGAAAAGCCGAAAAAAAAGTGAAAAAAAAAGTTACTAAAAAAAAGGTTGCTAAAATTAAGCAAAAAAAAACAAAAAAAATAATTACCAAAAAAATTAAAAAAGTTTCAAAAAAAGTTCCTACAAAATCTATAAAACCAAAAACAAATAAAAAAACAGTTTCTACTCCAGCAGAAACAAAAGTTGACAACCTAAGAATCTCTAAAACTAACGAGGTAAAACCAGAGATAAAAAAAGTTAAAAAACAAGAAACTGAAAAAAGAGAATACAAAATCAAAGATTATGTTGTTTATCCTAAACATGGTGTTGGACAAATTACAGAGTTTAAAAAAATCAACATAGGTGGAATAGACGTTGAAACTTATGTTATAAAATTTGAAAAAGATAAAGCAAATGGAATGGTGCCAGTTAATAAGCAGTCTCATTTAAGACCCTTGGCAACTATTAATCAGGTCAATAAATGTATTTCAATTCTTAAAAGTAAGCCAAAAATAAAAAGATCAATGTGGAGTAGACGGGCACAAGAATACGAAGCAAAAATTTCCTCTGGAAAAATTTATGAATTAGCCGAAGTGGTTAGAGATTTAAATAAAGGTGATGATTTAATGGTTGATCAATCTTATAGTGAAAGACAACTCTTTGAAAAAGCTTATGAAAGAATTTTATCTGAGTTTCAGATTATTTTGAATTTATCACTAGAGGATACTCAAAAAAAGTTAGATAAAGCCTTAAAAAGAAACATGGGTAGTCAAGCACAAGCTGCACCTGTAGCAACTAAAACAGCTGCAACAGAACTACCAGTAGACGAACCAATTTCAGATACTGACGAACCTATTGAGGAATAAAAAAAAACGCCTCTCACACAAATTGTAATGAGAAGCGTTTTTTGTAAAGATTACTAAGTTACTATCTTCTTCTTTTTTTTGCTTTTTTCTTAGCTTTTTTCTTAGCTTTTTTCTTAGTTTTCTTTGCCGCTTTTTTTCTTTTCTTAGGCATCTTTAGCTCCCTGTTTTAGTTAAACGAATCAAAATGATTCGCTATTACTATATTTTTATTTTTTTCTATAAGTTATGTCAAACCTTTAATTAAAACCTAAAATTTGAAAAATTATTTTTTATTTTTTATTTTTTATTTTTTATTTAAATTTTAATCTATTAATTAAGTTAATGTTTATGCGGTTAATAAACGATATTAAAAAAATAAATTAATAAAGATTTTCTAAATGATTTTTATATTTCTGAATAATTTTATATCTTTTTAATTTTAATGTTGGAGTTACCAGTCCATTTTCAATTGTAAATTGATCTTTAATGACAATAAATTTTTTTATTTTTTCTATTTTTGATAAATTTTTATTTACTATTTCTAATTCTTTTAAAATTATCTCATCAGTTATATTGGGTTTTTCTTTATTTAAAACTAATAACGCAACCAAATAAGGTTTATTATCACCATACACTAAAGTTTGCTCAACAAAATCGATTTTTAATAAATCATTTTCAATTTTTATTGGTGAAATATTTTCTCCCCCAGGAGTAATTAGAATATCTTTTTTTCTATCTGTAATTTTTAAGTATTTGTTTTCAAAATGACCTACATCACCAGTAGATAACCATCCATCATTTAAAACTTTTTTAGTTTCTTCCTCATTATTCCAATAGCCTAACATGACATTTTCACCCTTAACCAAGATCTCACCATCATCTGCTATTTTAACCTCATTTGCAGCAAAAGCAGGTCCAACAGTATCAATTCTTATATCATCTTTTGGATTACAACTAACCACTGGAGAGGTTTCTGTTAAGCCATATCCCTGTAATGTCGGTAATCCTATTGCATTTAAAAATACCCCCACATCTTTATCTAAAGCACCACCTCCAGAAATAAATAATTTCAGAGAACCGCCAAATTGTGCTTTAATTTTTTTTCTAACTAATTTTTCACAAATAAAATTTTGAACTTTTTCTAAATTAGACAATTTATTTTTAAAGAAAGCTTTTTCTCCAAGAGAAAGCATTTTGTTGATAAGATATTTTTTTAAGCCATTTGTTTTATTAAAAGATGCATTTATCTTTTGATACAAATTTTGATAAAATCTTGGGACAGCGGTCATTATATCAGGATTACATTCACCCATATTTTTTATCAGCTTTTCTATGCTTTCAGCATAAAACACCTTGGCCCCCAATGCTATCTGAACAAATTGAACAGTATGCTCATACGAGTGTGACAATGGTAACCAGGTTAAAAACCTGGCTTTTTTTGAAGTAAAATCTTTGAGTAAAAATAAAGCTCCTTCACAATTACTTAATATTCCTCCATGACTTAACATTACACCTTTGGGGTTTCCTTGTGTGCCTGAGGTATAAATTATACAAGCAATATCTTTTCTAGAAATATCTAAATTAAGAAAATTTTTTTCCTGATATTTTTTTTTTTCAAAAATATTTTTGATGCACATAATATCATTTGCGTCTTTTATCTGTTCAAAAGATAATATTTTTTTTATGAAAGGTTTAGATTTAATTATTTTTTTAATTTTATCATATTGTAAAGCATCTGAAACAATTACAACTGATGGGTTACAATCATTAATTAAATATTCGTAATCTCTTTCTACATAGGTCGTATAAGCTGGAACAGTGATACCTTTTGATAACATTATTGCTAAATCAGAGATCATCCATTCAGGTCTATTCTCTGAAATTAACAAACAACGGTCTTTATTTTCTATAAATGAACTTAACTCTTGAGACAGTTTTAAAATATTTAAATACGTTTCTTTCCATGTGAATTCATTTTCAAAATTTTTTAATGATTTCAAAAAAATTTGATCAGGCTTTTCTTTTAAGTACTGTTGATAAAAAAGTTCTAAAAGATTATTTTGTTTCTTTATTTCCATATCTTTTGGTGGGCGAAGAGAGAATCGAACTCTCACTTCTTGCGAAACACGATTTTGAGTCGTGCGCGTCTACCAGTTCCGCCATTCGCCCGCTAATTTGCATTAAATTATATTTAAATAGTATAAGAACTAAAATTATATTAAAACCAAAAAATGTTTCAAACTCTTTACAGGAAATGTTTAGATTTAGCATCACATAAGAGCTCAAACTTTTATTTGGGATTAGTTTCGTTTATTGAAAGTTCATTTTTTCCCATACCTCCAGACGTAATGATTGTACCTATGGTCATTGCAAAGAAAAAAAATTACATAAAAATATTTTTGATAGCATCCATTTTTTCAGTTTTAGGAGGGGTTTTTGGGTACTTCTTGGGATCATTTTTTTATGATCTATCTTTTAGTGTGATCGAGTTTTATGGATATGAAAATAAAGTTGAAAAATTAAAATATAATCTATCTATTGGAGAGGGATTTCTAGCTTGGCTAAGTATACTCTTTTTAGCAGGTTTTACTCCTTTGCCTTATAAAGCTTTCACAATTGCTAGCGGACTAATTGGTTTTAATCTATTCATATTTATTCTTGTAAGTCTAATCTCTAGAAGCCTAAGGTTTTTTATTATTTCTTACTTGTCATATAAATTTGGACATTTATTTACTGATTTTATGAACAAGCATGGATCAAAATGGTTTACCATTTTGGGGATATTGCTTGTTATTATATTCTTAATAATATTTTTATTTTATAAATTTAATGTTTAACCTCAGCAAAAAAAATTTATTTACAGTTATATTTTTAATAAGCTTTATTGCTTTAGTATCAGCATATTTTATAGAATACATTCTTGGTCATCAGCCTTGTAATCTTTGTCTATATGAAAGGATTCCATATTTTTTGGCAATCTTAATTGTATTAATAAATTATAAATACAATAAACTAGAAAAGTATATAATTCTCTCATTGGCTATAATTTTTTTGATAGCAACAATATTGTCTTTATATCACTTAGGAATTGAACAAGGTTTTATACAAGAGTCTTTACTTTGCGATCTTGAAAAGGGAGCAAATATTCTTGATAAGGACGAAATATTAAAGCAATTACAACAAAAAAATATAAGTTGCAAAGATGTAACATTTAAAATTTTTGGATTATCGCTTACAAGCTACAATATAATAATTTCTATATTATTAACTATTACTTTAATAGGATTTTACTTTGGATATGAAAACAGTAGATAAAAAAAGAATTGAGGAGTTTATAAGGGTTGATCACGCTGGAGAAAGAGGTGCTGTTAAAATTTACGAAGGCCAATTACTTGCTTTAAATACATTTGTTAAAAATGACAAACTAAAGAAAACTATTGAGGAAATGAAAATTCATGAAAAAGAACATCGTGATTTTTTTGAAAAAGAAATAAAAAAAAGAAATATAGCTCCAACGAAATTTTTGCCTCTATGGGATTTGTTAGGTGTAGGTTTGGGCTTTGGGTCTACTTTGTTAGGTAAAAAAGCTGCCATGCTTTGCACTGCTTCTGTTGAAGAAGTTATTGATGAACATTACTTAAGTCAAATTAAACAACTTGATAATAGTGAAAAAATCTTGAAGAAAAAAATTATAAAATTTAGAGAAGATGAGTTAAATCATAAAGATATAGCTTATGAAAAAGGTGCAACCAAAAAAGGACCATACTCGATTTTAGATAAGTTAATAAAAACTGGTTCTAAAATTGCAATAAATATATCCGAAAAAATCTAAGCCTCTAATTCAACGTCCCAATATAAATAGTCCATCCAACTTTTGTGAAGAAAGTTTGGAGGAAAATTTTTTCCGTTTTTATGTAGATCTTCTGTTGAGGGTCTATAAGGATATTGGTGCAACTTCATCCCTGAATTTTTTAATAATTTTCCACCTTTTTTTACATTACATGCTGAACAGGCGGTAACTACATTATCCCAGTTTGTTTCTCCTCCTTTTGATCTAGGTAACAAATGATCAAATGTTAGTTCATCAGCACTACCACAATACTGGCAAGAAAATTTATCTCTTAAGAATACATTAAATCTTGTAAAGCTAGGTTTTGAAAGTGGTACAATATAATCTTTTAAGGCAATAACACTTGGTAATTGCATGTTAAAGGAAGGACTTCTAATAACTCTATCATAGTTACTTACTATGATCACTCTATCTAAAAAAACAGATTTAACTGTGTCTTGCCATGACCACAATGATAAAGGGTAATAACTTAATGGTCTATAATCGGCATTTAAGACTAATGCTGGGCATTTTTCTAATGAAACATCTTGTTCAATAAAATTATTCATTAACTATTTTTAACTTAGTTAATCTACTTTATCAACATTAAGAGATATTAAAGTTTCTTTAAGATATAATTAAGTGCTGTACTAGAAGCTTGTATAGGAATGTGATGATCACAATTTTTAATTAAAAGTGTATCAACTTTTACATCGTTTCTAATTAAAAAGTCTTTTGCTTCTAGTAAATTGATTGATGGGACAATTTGATCCGTATCACCGTGGATAAGTAAAGTATCAGTTTTATTTTTGATTCTATTTTTTAAATTATCTTGATCAATAATTTTTCCAGAAAAACCAACAATACAAGAAAATCTCTCTTCTAATGTCAGACCAACATTTAAAGACATCATACAGCCTTGACTGAAACCAGATAAACATATTTGTTTATTTGATAAATTAAATTCTAATTTAATCTCCTCAATAAATTTTTTAATTATATTTTCTGCCTTAACTGATTGCTCTAAAATATAAATTGGATCATCTTTACTCAGATCAAACCATTGATATCCAGACGGATTCATGGCACATGGTTCGTGCCCATTCGGGCAAATAAAAACTGTATTTGGCATATGTCTTTTCCAATTTAATGAGAGCATGCTAATGTCTTTTCCATCACCACCATATCCATGCAGTAAAATAATTGCATTTTTTATTTCGCTTTCATTTTCAGGTCTGATAATTATAGAGTTAAGGCAAAATGTCATAGTTAATTTATTAAGTGTTTTATTTCTAAAAACAATCTACAATATAAACATGTTATCAGGAATAATAGTTAAAGTTTTGTCCATTGCACTTTTAATTGCTGTGGGTATCGTCTTAATTTTAGGCATAGGTACTCTTTTCAAGGGTGGAGAAACAAGTAAAAAATATTCAAATAAGTTAATGCAAATGAGAGTCATTTTACAATTTATTGCTATAATTGCTTTGGTAGGTTTTGCTTATTTTTTTAAAGATTAACTAAAATTTTTTAACCAGTTAATAAAGTTTTCATCATCAAAATTTATTGAACCAATAATTCTTGCAAACTCTTCTCCTTTGGAATTTAAAAGTATAGTTGTTGGAAGTCCTCTTAAAGAAAAAGTTTTTGCTAGAGTTGAAGGATGATCAAAATAAGGTTCTAAATTATCTATACCTAATTCAGCAAAAAAACTATTAACCTTATCTAGTCTTTCTTTGCCAATATTAATTGGGTATATTTTCAAATTCTTTAACTTTTTATTTACTTGCAGCCTATCTAGAGAAGGCATTTCCTCTCTGCAAGGTGCACACCAAGTTGCCCAAAAATTTAACATTATTAGCTGACTGTCTAAGTTTTGAATATTAATTTCTTTGTCTGCATTATCTAAAAAAATAACATTACTGTATGTTTTTGGGTTTTTATGAACTACAAGATTTTTAAGATCCGGCAATTCATTTGCAAGAGTACTAGTGATGAAAAAGGTAAATAATATTAAAATTCTCATATTAAATAGGTATAATTAAATATCATGGCAAAAAATAAAAACAACCAGGCAATATGGAACATGCGCATTAAAAAAAATTCATCAAGTTTATTTCAAAAAGTTGGTAATTCCTTAGATGTCGACAAAAAACTTTATAAAGAAGATATCAAAGGATCCATTGCTCATGTTGAGATGCTTTTTAAGCAAAAAATAATCTCATTCAAAATTAAAAATAAGATTATTTATGGTCTGAATAAAATAGAGAGAGAAATTTATAGTAAAAAATTTGAATTTAATAAAAAATATGAAGATATTCATATGAATATTGAAAAAAGACTTTTTCAAATTATTGGTGAAGAGGCAGGGTATGTCCATACAGCAAGATCAAGAAATGACCAGGTAATCACTGATTTTAAATTATGGTTAAAATCTGCAACTAATGAAATAAACAACAATTTAGATAAGGTCATTAAAACTTCAATAAAATTAGCTGAAAAAAATATTCAAACTATCATGCCTGGTTTTACTCATTTAAAAAATGCACAAGCAATTTCTTTCGCACATTATTTAATGTCTTATGTTGAAATTTTTAATCGAGATAAAAAAAGATTTTCTAATAATCTAGAAAGTTTAGATGAAAATCCACTTGGTGTCGCTGCTTTATCTGGTACCTCATTTAATATAGACAGAAATTATACAACCAAAAAACTTGGTTTTAAAAAACCTACAAACAATTCTATTGATACAGTTTCAGATAGAGATTTTGTAATTGATTTTCTTTATAGCGTATCAGTATGCTCTATGCATATTTCAAGAATAGCAGAAGAGTTGATTATATGGAATTCAGATGGATTTAATTTAATTAACTTGTCTGATAAAGTTGTAACTGGATCTTCGATAATGCCTCAAAAAAAAAATCCTGATCTTCTAGAATATTTAAGAGGTAAATCTGGAAGTACCTATGGAAATCTATTTTCTATGCTGACTATCTTAAAAGGTTTACCACTTTCTTATTTTAAAGATCTTCAAGATGACAAAGAGATTGTTTTTAATTCAAATGATACACTTGTAAATTGTCTAAAAATTTTTGATGAGGTGTTAAAAAATTGTAGTCCTAATAAAAAAAAAATGCTTGAGCTTGCAAATAAAGGATACATTACTGCAACAGACTTAGCTGACTATCTTGTAAAAAATCATTCAATGTCATTTAGAAACGCTTATCAAAAAACTTCCGCTATAGTTAATTTAGCAGAAAAAACGAAAAAAAATTTAAACGAACTTTCTTTAGACCAACTTAAAAAAATTGAGCCTAAACTTACTGAAGATGTTTTAAAAGTGTTTGATTTAAACAATTCTGTCAATTCAAAAAAATCTTTTGGGGGAACATCTTTTGATAATATTAAAAAGATGATAGTGAAATACAAAAAAGAAATATGATTAAAAAATTAACTATAATAGTCTTATTTTCGATCCTATTAGTATCCTGTGGAAAAAAAGGATGCCCAAAATATTCGGGTTCAGATAATGAGAAATGTGACCCAATATTTAAAAATTAATGAAATATAGTAAAAATAAACTTTTTATTGAGAAAGTAAGTGTTGTTAATATTGCTAATAAATTTCAAACTCCAGCCTATTGTTACTCATACTCAAAGTTAAAAGAAAATATAAAT
>OBNV01000005.1_pt1 | contig 31850 bp, 32 predicted proteins | sample 1498831 | NCBI WGS metagenome assembly OBNV01 (sample SAMEA3275640, study PRJEB22092) | marine metagenome | biome: ENVO:01000035; feature: ENVO:00002223; material: ENVO:00002042 | collected 2014-06-19T07:15:00+00 | depth 1 m | reverse complement strand
TTTTAGTTGCACCTAATGTATCCATACTCATTGGCTGAACATGCCATTGTAAATCAGGTAACTCTAGTGAAGAATCACTTTTAGCAAACATACAAAGTTGACTTGCCCCCATAGTCATTGGACCCGTTCTTTTAAAAATATACTCTAGTCCAATCATCAAATTTCCAAAAAGACTATTAATTTTTTTATTCAAAGATTTAAGACCATTTATTTTATAAATAGGTCTTAACATAAGATGATCATGCAAATTTTCACCAACACCATTTAAATTTTGCACTGTTTCTATTCCAAGATTTTTTAATTTTTCCATATTTCCAATCCCTGATACTTGTAAAATTTGTGGTGAACCAATAGCACCTGAGGATAATATTATTTCTTTATTAGCTTCTACTTTTTTTAACTCATCTCCTTGCCAAAATTCCACTTTTTTAGCTATTTTATTTTCAAAAATTATTTTTTTGACGTGTGCATGAGTGATAATTTTTAAATTTTTTCTGTTTTTTATAGGATTTAAATATCCAACTGATGTACTACATCTAAAACCATCTTTTTCTGTAACTTGGAAATAACCACATCCATGATTATCTCCTGTATTAAAATCTTTAGTTTTTGGTATACCAAATTCTTCAGCTGCATTTTGAAACTCATCTAAAAGTGGAAGATGAATTCTTTGATCAGAAACGGATAATGGTCCATCAATCCCATGAAATTCATTTTCTCCTCGTTCCTGGTTTTCAGCTTTAATAAAATAGGGTAATACATCGTCCCATCCCCAACCAGTATTTCCTAATTGTCTCCAAACATCATAATCTCTATTTTGACCACGTATATAAAGCAATCCATTTATAGATGAACTTCCCCCAAGCGTTTTCCCTCTTGGATATCTAATAGAAATATTGTTCATACTTTCATCAGGCTCAGTTTTGTAACACCAGTCAGTTTTTGGGTTGTGCATAGTTTTAAAATAGCCCACAGGTATATGTATCCAGGGATAATTATCTTTTCCACCAGCCTCCAAAAGTAAAACTTTATGATTAGGATTTTCTGACAATCTATTAGCAAGTACACAGCCAGCTGATCCAGCTCCAAGAATTATAAAATCAAAATTATCCATATTTTAGAACCTTTATAAGTGAAAAATTTTTTTTTTGTAATAAATCTGTGCAAAAAAATTGTAAATATCAATATTAGCACTTGTTTTGGATTTCAATATTTGAGAAGCTAATTTTTTTAAAAATAAAGAGAGGGAAAAAAATGAAAAAAATCATTTCAATGTTATTTGCAGTTGCAATGGTATTTGGATTTATTTCAAATGCTAATGCTGCAAAAACACTAAAATGTCAGACAGTTCTTAACACTAAAGCTGATGAAGTTAAGATGTTAAAGGATTTTACTGACACTGTTACAACGTTAACAGCTGGATCTCTAAAGTTTGAAATTTTACCTGCAGGAGCTGTTGTTGGTGTAAAAGAAACTTTAGATGCAGTTGATAAAGGTCTAATCGATTGTGGTTTCGCATGGACTCACTATTGGTCAGGTGATCACCCTGCAGCTATGTTATTTGGTTCGCCAGTAGCTGGTGGTGGAGTAGGTATTGATAATATCGCATTCTTATCTTGGTTCCAATACGGTGGTGGTAAAGAACTATATGACCAATTATGGAAAGAAATGGGAAGAGACATTAAAGGATTTATGATTCAACCAGTTGGACCAGAAGCTTTAGGTTGGTTTCCAAAACCAATTAAAGATATGGCTGACTTTAGAAAATATAAATTCAGAACTCCTCCAGGAATTCCAGGACAAACTTATAAAGACATCGGTATCGCATCTGTAGCTATGGGTGGTGGAGACATTCTACCAGCTTTAGAAGCAGGCACAATTGATGCTGCTGAATGGTGTTGTCCAAAACCAGACTTAACTTTTGGTTTCCAAAAAGTATTAAAGCACTACTACTTACAAGGTTTACACCAAGTAGTCGTAAATGCTGACTTTTATATTACTGGAAAAACTTACAATGCAATGTCTGATCATGAGAAGAAGTCTCTTGAAGTAGCTGCTAATGCGTCATTAGCAAAATCTTTAAGTTACAGAATCTATGAAAACGGTAAAGCTTTAAGAGAGTTAACTACTCAACACGGAGTAATTTTGGAAGATACACCTTCTGATTATTTCACAGAATATATGGCTGCTGCAAAAGCATCTTTGAATAAAAATGCTGCAGAAAATAAATTTTTCAATGAAGTTTATACTTCAATGAAAAACTTTGCTGATATTGCTGTTCCATTCTGGAGTGGTGCTCAAATGTCTAATGCGAAGCTAGGAATGGCTCACGCAGCAACATTAAAGTAATCAGTAATTAATCATAAATTATATAATTAGAGCGGACTTAATTGTCTGCTCTAATTTTTTTTAATAGAATTTATATGGCAGACGAACCAACTAAATTAGATATATCTGATGAAATGATTGCCGAAAGGCGAGGTGGTTCAGGTAAAATGCCAGAAGATATGCCATCATGGATGGCAAGCTCTATAGTTAACATTGATAAATTTAGTAAATGGGTTGGTAATGTTGTTTGCTGGATTTTAATGCCATTAATTTTTGCGATGACTTATGAAGTTTTTGCTAGAAAATTATTTTTAGCTCCAACAATTTGGGCTTATGACATAAGTCGTTTTTTGTATGGAGCATTATTTATGCTAGGTGCTGCATATGCCCTTTCTAAAGGTGTACATATAAGAGCCGACTTTTTATACAGAAATTTTAAAACTAAAAATCAAGGTAAGATAGATTTTTGGTTATATCTTTTATTTTATTTTCCAGGTTTATTAGTTTTTCTTTATATGACAATTGGATTTGTTGGAGAGTCTATTCAAAGAGGTGAGAAAGGTATGGATACTACATGGATGCCGTACATGTGGCCTATCAAATCCTGTTTATTAATTGGAATTATTTTTTTATTAATTCAAGGAATTTCAGAGTTATTTAAAAGTTATTGGGCTGCCACTAAAGGTGAATGGCCTGGAGAAGAAAAATGATAGCTGAATTTATAGATCCAGCTATTTTAGGCTTCATTCTTGTAGGTGTAATGCTTTTTGCTATCTTTGTTGGTTTTCCTATTTCTTTTACATTAATATTTTTAGGTTTTGTTTTTGGTTACCTGGGTTTTGGTAAATTAGTATTTTATCTAATGACTCTCCAATTTTCGATGGTCATGACCGAACAAACACTCGCCGCCGTCCCACTCTTTGTCTTTATGGGGATAATGATGGAGCAGGCTGGTTTGATGGAGAGGTTATTTTCCTCATTTCAGATGATGTTAGCTAAAGTAAAAGGATCTTTATATTATGCAGTGTTATTTGTTTCTGTAATTTTTGCTGCTGCAACAGGTATTGTTGGTGCTTCAGTAACAATTTTGGGAATTATGGCCGCCAAGTCAATGAATAGATCAGGGTATGATGTAAGATTAGCAGCAGGTACTATAACTGCTGGAGGGACTTTAGGGATATTAATACCTCCAAGTATTATGCTTGTTGTGATGGGACCCATCATGGAAATTCCAGTAATTGATTTATTTGCTGCAGCTATAATTCCGGGAATTCTTCTTGCAAGTTTATATGCTGGTTACACTACAATTAGATGTATGATTAATCCAAAATTAGGTCCTGTTCTTCCAGAGGAAATGCGTACTGCAAGTATGAAAGAAGTTTGGGTTGAATTTTTCTTAGGATTAGTTCCGCCTGCAGCTTTAGTTTTTGCAGCTTTAGGAAGTATTTTATTTGGATTTGCTACGCCCACAGAAGCGGCAGGTTGTGGTGCAATGGGTGCTTTACTTCTCTCAATAGCTTATAGGAAGCTAACCCTACCAAAATTACAAGATGCTTTAGTTAAAACTCTTGAAATTACAGCATTGATAATGGTTTTAGTTGCTGCATCAAACTTTTTTGGAGCAGTGTTTGCAAGATTAGGCACTCCTACACTATTAACAGAGTTTTTATTAGGTCTAGAAATGAACAAGTATCTAATCTTAGCGATGATAATGGTTATGATTTTTTTGCTAGGATGGCCATTGGAATGGGTGCCAATTGTGATGATTATAGTGCCGATTATATTACCTTTAGTTGAGGCATTAGGGTTTAATTTAACTTGGTTTGCAATTTTGGTTGCTGTTAATTTACAAACCGCCTGGCTATCCCCGCCTGTAGCCCTGTCGGCTTATTTTCTTAAAGGCGTAGTCCCTGAATGGGATTTAAAAGATATTTACTACGGCATGATGCAATTTATGGTTCTTCAAGTAATAGGTTTAGTTTTAATTATTATTTTTCCTCAAATTGCTCTCTGGTTACCAACTCTCTTATATGGACAGTAGAATTTATTAGTTTAAGATAAATTTAGTGAATCAACCAAAAGTTAAATATTCTCTCTCTAATTGGGATCTGGTTACAGTAAATCCAAATTATAAAACTTGGAATTGGAAAGATCTTTTTTGTTTTTGGGCGGTAAACATACAAAGTGTAATCGGTTTCTCTCTGATTGCTTCTTTATATATATTATATAGTCTTAATACCTTCGTTGTATTTTTTGGAACAATTTTAGGATCTTTTTTAGTTTATATTTTTTCGAATTTGATAGGTAGACCTTCTCAAAAATTTGGCTTGCCTTTTGCGGTACTTTTAAGATCCTCTTTAGGCTTCAATGGTGCAAAGTTTTTTGGATTATTAAGAAGTTTAGTTGGAATTTTTCTTTTTGGTATTCAAACATATTTTTTATCAAAATTAGTAGTTTACCTCATTAGAATATTAATCTTTTCAATAGATAATACTTTACTTGATCAAGAAATTTTCTTAACTTTTTTACTTGGATTAAATTTAATTGATTGGTTCTCAATTATAGTGGTGATAATTTTTCAAACAATGCTTTTTAGTATTGGTATTCAATATAATAAAAAACTAATCAATTATTCAGCAATAATAGTATATGTGGGAATGGTAATATTCTTCCTAACAGTTTTTCTTAGTGACGTTAAAACTACTACTCAAGCATTTTCAAATATTCTAAATTTTGAAAACCTGTTAAACAAAAATAATATTTTACCACTATTAACAGTTGCAGGCACAATTTTTGCCTACTTTTCAATTATCATTGTAAGTTTTGGAGATTTTTCAAGATATGTGAAAAATAAAGAAGACTTAAATAAAGGAAACTTAAGCTTAATTCTGAACTTAATTATTTTTTCGTTCTTTTCTATCGCAATTGTTGTTGGTTCAGATGTTTTTTTAAATCAAAAATTTCAAGATATGGATAGGATTTTTACAAATCCAACGGATATAATTGGTAAATTTAATAATCTACAAATTACAATAGTTGTTCTCTTCTTTATAATAATTGCCTCAGCATCGACTAATTTAGTGGCAAATTATATTCCTTCTCAATATTCGCTTATTAATTTTCTTCCAAATAAGTTAAATTTAAAAAGTTCAAGTTATACCATTTCTATACTAGGATTAATCGTTGGGATATTTTGGCTAACAGTTTTAAGTCAAATTGGTGTTTTATCCTTTATAGATACATTCAGTTGTTTTTTTGGACCTTTATTTGGAGTTATAATTGCTGACTACTATTTGATAAAAAATCAAACTTTGAGTAATAAAGATCTTTACTCGGTAGAAACTCAAAGTATTTATTATTACTCACGTGGATGGCATATTAAAGGGACTTATTCAATAATTTTAGGATTTATTTTTTCAGCTTCGACAATATGGAATGGTAATTTGATGTTCCTCCAATCTTATGCATGGATTATTGGTGCATTTACTTCCTGGGTAACGTACTATTTATTAGCTAAAAAATAATTTTTATGCACAAATTTGATTTTAAAGATCAAACTGCTGTAATTACAGGTGGAGCCCAAGGCTTTGGTTTAGACATTGCAAAAAGATTTTTAGACTCTGGATGTAAAGTTTATATTTGGGATATAGACGAAAAACTTCTCAAAATTGTTGCTGACAAAATAAATAACCCTAATTTAAAATATTGTATAATTGATGTTTCAAATTATGCTGAGATTGAAAAAATTGTTGATGAAATAACAACAAAAAATAAAATTGATATTTTAATTAATAATGCAGGAATTACAGGCCCAACGGATCCTCTTTGGAAATATGACGTTGAAATGTGGAATAAAATTATTCAAATTAACTTAATGGGAACCTTCAATTGTTGCAGAGCAATTGTGCCGAGTATGATCAGCAATAATTATGGCAGAATAGTCAATGTTGCCTCAGTAGCAGGAAAAGATGGAAATGCAAATGCTAGTGCTTACAGTGCAGGAAAAGCAGGTGCTATTGGGCTCACTAAATCTTTAGGAAAGGAATTGGCGGATAAAAATATTGCAGTTAATGCTGTAACTCCTGCTGGAGCTAAAACAAGAATTTTAGATCAAATGAGCAAAGAACATGTTCAAAGAATGCTTTCAAAGGTTCCAAGAGGTAGATTTCTCGAAATACATGAGTTTACATCACTGATTTGTTGGCTTTCTTCAGCTGAAAATACTTTTTCTACTGCCGCTGTCTTTGACATCAGTGGTGGCAGATCAACGTATTAATAGGTCTATTGCTTAGATAATTGATAATTATTGCTGGTATTTTTTAAATTCTTACCCATTACTGGCGCTAGGATTATTACTGACCAATAAATTAGAAGTATAAAAATTGAAATTGTTCTCATGAATTAGATATAAGATTAAATATTGTAACAAGAGTGTTTAAAATGTGACTGAATATTGTATTTACAAAAAAAATAATTATAAAAACAGTTGTGTTTAAAATTATAATTTTATTATTCAGTCTTCTAATATTTTCTAAATTCTCTTTTGCAGAGTCGGTAAAAGTATTTGAGTTTAGTAAAACCGAACTATCACAATTGAAAGTAAGAAAAGTAAGAGGGGCAGACAATAAAACAGTTTATTCTATTGGATCTAATGAAAATGGTAACTATTTAAAAGCAGTTGCAGAAAATGCTGGATCTGGTTTAGGAAAAGAAATTAAAATTGATTTAAACAAAACCCCATTTATTAATATTACTTGGAAAATTGAGCAAGATTTATCAGGTATTAACGAAAAAACTAAAAAAGGTCACGATTTTGCTGCAAGAGTTTTTGCTGTTAAAAAAACAGGAGCAACACCATTGTCAAACCGGGCCATAAATTATGTTTTTTCTAGTAATGTTGAGGTTGGTGAAAATTGGCCAAGTCCCTATACTAAAAAATCAATAGACAATGTGCTATCTACCACAAAAGAAAATTTAAATAAATGGGTTACTGTAAAAGCAAATGTAAAAGAAGATTTTAAAAAATTTCATGACTTAAATGTCGATGAGCTTGATGGTTTAGCTATAATGTCTGATACAGATAATTCAAAATTAACATCTGTTGCATTTTATCAAAATATTTATTTTTCAGAAGATTAAAGTTTTAAATATTTATTTAAACCCATACTTAGAAAAGATAACAAGATAGCTGCTATTACATCTTCTATTGGCAGAGCTTTTGGGAAACCAAAATTCCAAACAACAACCCCAATTAACCAGATAATGTATACTTTCATTGCTACACTTATATCTTAGTTTGTATTTAATTCTAAATTTTTTTGATAATATATTTTAATGACAAAAATTTTTAATCATAACATCAAAGTATATTATGAAGATACTGATGCAGGAGGTATTGTGTATTATGCAAACTATTTGAAATATCTAGAAAGAGCCAGAACAGAGGCTCTGGTAAGAATAGGTTTAAGTAATCAAAAAATTAAAGATGACTTTGGAGCACTGATTATTGTTAAATCATGTAATATTGATTATAAAAAATCTGCATATTTAGAAGACATATTAAATATTAAGTCACATATTATTTCGATTACAAAAACTTCTTTTATAATGAAACAAGTAATTATCAAGAATAAGATTATGATAGTTGAGGCAAAGGTACATTTAGTTTTCGTAAATGAAAAAGTAAAACCTGTAAAAATTCCCCAATTAATAATTGATAAATTTGAACCATTTAACTCTAAAAATTAAATAGCAGCAATTTTTTTTGCTTTTTTAAATAATACAATCATCATTTTTTCCGAAATTAACTTAGTATTTACATTTCTTGGACTAGGATGGTAGCAGGAAATTAATTTAATATCATTTGGCAAAAGGTGAATTTTACCATGAATAAATTTTAATCTTTCAGAAAAATTATAATTTTTTTGGTAAAATTTTATACAATTATCAAAAGCAACTTTACCGAGTGTTACTATTGTTTTTAAACTTTTAAGATTTGACACTTCTGAATTAAAATATCCTGAACAATTATTTAATTCCTCTGCTGTTGGTTTATCACCTGGTGGCACACATTTAAGGATATTAGTAATGTATGTTGATTTTAATTTTAACCCATCTTTTAAATTAATTGAATATGGATGATTAGAAATTTTTGTTTTATACAAACACCTAAATAAAAAATCACTAGATTTATCCCCAGTAAATGCTCTACCGGTTCTAGTTCCTCCATGAGCTGCTGGAGCTAATCCTAAAATCAAAAGTTTAGCATTTACATCCCCAAATCCTGTTACAGGCTTTCCCCAATAGTTTTCATTTATATTTTGTTTTCTTTTTTCTATGGAAATTTTTTTGATAAAATCAGTCAATCTCCCACATTTTTTGCAATTTATAATTGTCTTATTAAGTTTTTTAAATTTAATATTCATTAATGAAATTTTTAAAAATTATTTTAATATTATTTATATCTTTAACCACGCCTGTTAAAGCAGATTCAAAAAAAAATATAATTGAAAACTTAAAAGCAGGAGGGAAGTTGATATTTATAAGGCATGCTTATGCACCTGGAGGAGGAGACCCTGAAAATTTTAATATTTATGACTGCTCAACTCAAAGAAATCTAAGTGAAAGTGGAAGAATTCAGTCTAAAAAAATTGGTAATTTTTTTAAAGAAAATAGCATTAAAATAAAAAATGTGTATTCAAGTGAATGGTGTAGGTGCAAAGAAACAGCCTCTTTAGCATTCAAAAATTTCAAAACAAAAAGTTTTTTAAACTCTTTTTTTAGTTCTAAATTTGCACATAATAAAAATTCACAAATGAAAGATTTTCAAAAATTTTTATCTGATTGGGATAAAAAAACTAATATAGTTTTTGTAACTCATTATGTTGTAATATCTGAGATATTTGATTACCCTTCTTCTTCAGGCGAAATAGTAATTTCAGATAAAAATTTAAAAATCATTGATACTTTAGAAATAGAGTATTAAATTAATCTTATGTCCTCCAAAAGAGCAATGCGACAAGCACAAAAAAAAGCATTTGCTAAACATCGGTCTAATATCACTAATAGTAGATTTAACTTAAAGAAAAAAAATTCAATAAATAAAAAAAATAACGATAAATTGAAAGACTAGCTTTGATTATCAAATTTTTCAATTTTTTTACAAGTTGATATTTTTGAAATACCTTCAATATCATTTAAAACAGATTTCATAAATATTTCTGGTTTTTCTTTGTAAAATAATATTTGAGTATAGAACTGAGGATAGCCATGCTTTAAGGTAAAAATTTTACCATTTTCTTCGTAAATATTTCTTACATAAGTGTTGGATTTTTTAACACTAAGATCAGTAATTCTATATTTCTGATAAGTTTTTTCAGTGTAAACATAATTTCTAGTCATAAGTAATTCATTAAGATTTAAGATGTATTCATTTTTTAAAAATTCATCCTCTTTATGATCGCACTTACTTAATACAATTATTTCAGAATAAGTTTTGGTATGACTTAATATTAAAATTGAAAATATTAAAAGAAATATTCTTAAATTACTTTTTTTCATTTTTATCAGCAAAAAATAATGCGATTAAAAATATGATTGTCCATATAAAAACACCAATAGTTTTAATGAATGATGTCTCTGCAGCCCATACCTCAAAAAAAAGAGCACCAATAATTATTCCTATAGCATAAATAATACTAATTAATTTTACTTTACTCATTTAGATCTTTATTATTTAATTTGATTTTTTTTAAATAAAGACATTCCATTGTTTATCTTGTATTCATAGGACTCATTGAAGCTTTCAAGTTGCCAGCCGGACAATCTTTTCTTTATGGACTCTAAATTATTTTTTTTCCAATCATCAGATGTATCCTCTTTCTTCCATACTTGTTTTTCTTCATTGCTTCTTCCACAACCATAACAATACCCTGTTGAAGGATCAGTTTTACAAATACTTATACATGGAGAAACAATCATTTTATTTAGTTTATATAAAATTAATTAGATAAATAGATAATTTTTTATTATTTGTCATTGGACAAATAGTTTCAATAATATATAAAACTTCGTAATTTGTGGGGCGATGGCGGAATTGGTAGACGCGTTGGTCTTAGGAACCAATATTTTCGGATGTGAAGGTTCGAGTCCTTTTCGCCCTACCATTAAATTATTATGAAAGTCACAGTAGAAAATAAAAAAGGTTTAAACAAAGATCTTAAAATTTTAATCGATAAAGAGACTATGAGCTCTTATATGGATGAAAAGTATGAAGAAATAAAAGGTACTGTAAATCTTAAAGGTTTTCGACCAGGAAAAGTTCCAAAAGAAGTTTTAAAAAGACAGTTTGGTAAGGCGGTATTTGGTGAAGTATTAGACAAAGTTTTAAAAGATACTTCAACAAAAGCTTTAGAAGAAAAAAAAATAAAACCAGCTGGCCAACCAAAATTAGATTTAAAAACTTATGGTGAAGATAAAGAATTGGAATATGTGTTATCAGTTACTGAATTACCTAAAGTTGATATTAAATCCTTAGAAAATATAAAGTTTGATCAATACTCAGTTAAGATAGATGAAAGTGAAACTGAAAAAAGAATAAAAGAAATAGCAAAAAACCAACCTAATTTTAAAGACACAAAACCTGAAACAAAAGCTAAAGAGGGTGATCTGATCACTTTAGATTACAAGGCAACAGTAGATGGTAAGGAATTCAAAGGGAATGAAGGAAAAAATACTCAATTAACTCTGGGAAAAGATTTATTTCTGAAAGGATTTGATAAGCAGTTAATTGGAGCTAAGAAAGACGATGAAAAAATAGTTGAAGCTATATTACCTGAAAATTTTCCTGAAAAAGATTTGGTAAATAAAAAAGCTAAATTTAATTGTAAAATTTTAAGTGTAAAACAACCAGAAGAAGTTAAAATAGATGACAATTTTGCAAAAAATCTAGGCGCAAAAGATTTAAAAGATCTTAAAAACTTAATTTCTAGACAAATAAATGATGAGTTTAAAAACTCATTGGATCAATTGTCAAAAAATCAAATTTTAAAAGAAATTGAAAAAATTAAAGTAGAAGAAGTCCCTGAAAATTTAATTGAAGAAGAAGTTAAAATACTTTCTCAAGGAATGCCTGAAGAAGAAGCAAAGAAAAATAAAAAAAGTTTTGAAGAAAAAGCTAAGACAAGAATAAAAACAGGTTTAATTTTAAATGAATTTGGTGAGAAAAATCAAATTAAAGTTAGCGAGGTAGAAATTCAAAATGAGGTTCAGAAACAGCTGAGGATGATGCCAGGACAAGAAAAAATGGTAATGGATTTTTATCAAAAAAATCCTTCTGCAGTCGCCAGTTTAAGGGGAACAGTATATGAGGAAAAAATTTTAAATTTGATTAAAGAAAAAGGCAAAGCTAATAAAAAAGAAATATCAAAATCTGAAGCAGAGAAAATATTAAAAGAAGCTCATCAACATGACCATGACCACAACCACAATCATGGTGATGAAAAAAAAGACACAAAGAAAAAAACTGATGTAAAAACTGCTAAAGAAAAAAAATCTTCAACAAAAACAGTAAAATCAAAGCCAGCACCAAAAAAAGCAAAAAAAGTTAGCAAAAAGTAATCTCAAGTTGTATAAAAGAAGTCGAATCAATTTATGACAACAAATTTATCTGAACATATGAGTAACCTAGTGCCTATGGTGGTGGAGCAATCTAGCAAAGGTGAAAGAGCTTATGATATTTACTCACGATTATTAAAAGAAAGAATAATTTTTTTAACCGGTCAGATTAATGATAATGTGGCTTCACTTGTTACAGCTCAGTTATTATTTTTAGAAGCAGAGGATCCTAAAAAAGAAATTTATTTATATGTCAATAGCCCTGGTGGATTAGTAACTGCTGGACTTGGTATTTATGATACAATGCAATATGTAAAACCTGACATCTCAACCTTATGTATTGGACAAGCTGCATCGATGGGGTCATTTTTATTGGCAGCTGGAACTAAAGGAAAAAGATTTTCATTACCAAATTCAAGGATAATGGTTCACCAACCATCTGCTGGTTTTCAAGGTCAAGCAACTGATATAGAGATTCATGCAAATGAAGTTTTATCATTGAAAAAAAGATTAAATGAAATTTACTCAAAACATACAGGTAAGAGTGTTGATGAAGTGAAATCTGCGCTTGAAAGAGACAATTTCATGACTGCTGATGTTGCAAAGTCATTTGGTCTTATTGACGAAGTTGTAGAAAAAAGATCTTAATACACCATATATTGATTTAGAATATTCCAAACTTGATTAGTAGGAGTCTTCTATAATAAAGTATTACAATTGATTCGTTTAAAAATTTATGACTACAAATAATAAAAATATTCTTTACTGTTCTTTCTGCGGAAAGAGTCAACATGAAGTTAGAAAATTGATTGCTGGCCCAACTGTATTCATTTGTGATGAGTGCGTTGAGCTATGTATGGATATTATTAAAGAAGAAAGTAAAGACACTTTTGTTAAACATCAAGATGGTCTTCCTTCTCCAAAAGAAATTTGTACAGTTTTAGATGATTATGTAATTGGACAAGCTCATGCAAAAAAAGTTTTGTCGGTTGCGGTTCACAATCATTACAAAAGATTAAATTATGAGAGCAAAACAAGTAAAAACGTTGAGCTTTCTAAATCCAATATACTTTTAGTTGGTCCTACAGGCTGTGGTAAAACTTTATTAGCACAAACTTTGGCAAGAATTTTAGATGTTCCGTTTACGATGGCTGATGCAACCACATTAACTGAAGCAGGGTATGTTGGTGAAGATGTAGAAAATATTATTTTAAAATTATTACAAGCCTCAGATTACAATGTAGAAAAAGCCCAAAGAGGAATCGTATATATCGACGAAGTTGACAAAATAAGTAGAAAATCTGAAAATCCATCGATAACAAGAGATGTCTCAGGTGAAGGTGTGCAACAAGCTTTACTAAAAATTATGGAAGGTACTGTTGCTAGCGTACCTCCTCAGGGTGGAAGAAAACATCCACAACAAGAATTTTTACAAGTTGATACAACAAATATATTGTTTATTTGTGGAGGTGCCTTTGCTGGATTAGATAAAATAATTTCTCAAAGAGACAAAGGAACCTCAATTGGATTTGGTGCTGATGTAAAAAATACTCAAGATAAGAAAACCGGTGAGTGGATGAAAGGACTTGAGCCTGAGGATCTATTAAAATTTGGATTGATCCCTGAATTCATTGGCAGACTACCCATGATTGCTACACTTGAAGATCTAGATGAAAAATCTTTAATAAAAATATTACAAGAACCAAAAAATTCTTTAACAAAACAATATCAAGAATTATTTAAATTAGATGGAGCTAAATTAATATTTAAAGAAAATGCTCTAAAAGAAATAGCTCAAAAAGCTATAAAGAAAAAAACTGGCGCAAGAGGATTAAGATCGATCTTGGAAAATATTTTGTTAAAAACAATGTACGACTTACCAAGTCGAGAAGATATTGATGAAGTAATTGTTGATGCAAGTGCAGCAAAAGGTCAATCCCAACCTATTTTGGTTCATTCAAAAGGTGACAATAAATCTAAGTCTAATAAGACTACAGCGGCTTAATATCCTTAATAACTAGCAAAAACCTATTGCAAAATAAATTATAATATCCATATTATCATCATGGATGTTAAAATCTCACTACCGTTACTTCCCTTAAGAGATATCGTAGTCTTTCCAAGTATGGTTATTCCATTATTTGTAGGCAGGGATAAATCAATTTCTGCATTAAATGAAGTAATGAAGAAAGACAAAAAAATCATACTAGTAACTCAAAAAAATTCTGAAATTGATGACCCAAGTAAAACTGATGTTTTTATGTATGGATGTGAAGGAAATATTTTACAACTATTAAAATTACCAGATGGTACTGTTAAGGTCTTAGTAGAAGGAATAAAAAGAGTTAAAATTTTAGATTTTAAAGATAATGAAAAATTTATTACTTGTGACTATACTTATTTTAACGATGTCCTCTCTAAGGATGAAGATCTGTTTCCATTAGCAGCAACCGCTTTAAGAAGACTAGAAAAGTTAACATCTATTAATAAAAAAATTTCTAACGAAACAATAAATACAATTAAGCAACTAAAAGACCCATCTCAAATTGCAGACAATATTGCATCACATATAGCGGCTTCGATTTCTGAAAAACAACAAATTTTTGAAACCAATGATGTTAAAAAAAGGTTAAACGCCATAATTAAAATTATGGAAAATGAAACTAGTATAATTGGTGTTGAGAAAAGAATTAGAGGAAGAGTTAAAACTCAAATGGAAAAAACTCAACGTGAGTATTATTTAAATGAGCAACTGAAAGCAATTCAAAAAGAACTTGGAGAAATTGAAGATGGGAAAGATGAAACTACAAGCATAAACAAAGCAATCACTAAAGCTAAGATGCCAAAAGATGTAGAAAAAAAATGTCTTCAGGAATTAAAAAAATTAAAAAACATGAGTCCTATGTCAGCTGAAGCTACTGTAGTAAGAAATTATTTAGATTGGATGACAGAACTTCCATGGTATAAAAAAAGTGAAGTTGATATTGATTTGGCGAAGGCACAAAATACTTTAGACAAGGACCATTTTGGCTTAGAAAAAATTAAAGAGAGAATAGTTGAGTTCCTTGCAGTTCAAAAAAGAATGGAAAAAATTAAAGGACCAATTTTATGTTTAGTTGGGCCACCAGGTGTTGGTAAAACTTCATTAGGAAAGTCAATTGCTAAAGCAACTAATCGAGAATTCGTGAGAATGTCTGTTGGAGGCATGAGAGATGAAGCTGAAATCAGAGGCCATAGAAGAACCTATATAGGCTCACTACCAGGCAAAATTATTCAGATGATGAAAAAAGCTGGAACAAAAAATCCATTAATTTTATTAGATGAAATTGATAAAATAGGAAATGATTATAGAGGAGATCCTTCTTCTGCTTTATTGGAAGCTTTAGATCCTGAACAAAACACAACCTTTAATGACCATTATTTAGAAGTAGATTATGATCTTTCAGATGTAATGTTCGTTACAACTGCAAATACATTAAATATTCTTCCGCCATTATTAGATAGAATGGAAGTCATTAGACTAGCTGGTTATACAGAGGATGAAAAAATAAATATTGCTAATAAATATTTGTTACCTAAACAAGTTAAAGATAACGGTGTTAAAGATAAAGAAATGAATTTAAGTGATGATGTTATTAAAGAAGTAATAAGAGGTTACACTAAAGAGTCTGGAGTAAGAAATCTAGAAAGAGAAATTTCGAAAATAGCACGAAAAGTCGTTAAGAAAATTGTTGCTGGAGAAGAAAAGGAAGTTAATGTTAATAATAAAAATTTGTCTGATTTTCTTGGAGTTGCAAAATTTAACTTTGGTGAACTAGAGACTGATGATAAAGTTGGTATTGTTGTTGGACTTGCTTGGACAGAGTATGGTGGGGAGATACTTAAAATTGAAACAGTAACTATGCCTGGTAAAGGTAGAATGCAAATTACAGGTAAGCTTGGTGATGTAATGCAAGAGTCTGTTAAAGCTGCAAAATCTTTTGTTAGATCTAAATGTCTTGAATATGGAATTATTCCTCCATTATTTGAGAAGAAAGATTTTCACATTCATGTTCCTGAAGGTGCCACTCCTAAAGATGGTCCATCAGCGGGTGTTGGAATGGTTACGTCAATTGTATCTTCAATTACAAATATCCCAGTAAGAAAAGATTTGGCTATGACTGGAGAAGTTACTTTAACAGGTCAGGTTTTACAAATTGGTGGATTAAAAGAAAAATTATTAGCAGCACATAGAGCTGGAATTAAAGAAGTCTTAATACCAAAAGAAAATGAAAAAGATCTTGTGGATATGCCGAAAAAAATAATGGATGATATTAAAATCACTCCAGTAGAGCATGCAGATCAAGTAATTAAAATAGCTTTAACAAAAGAATTGAAACCCACTGAATGGGTTGAAGTAGACATAACTAAAAAAGACGATAAATCACAAGCTAGTATTCAGTAATAATCAAACTATTTAAAATGGAATTAATATTAGGCTTTTTGGTATTTATATTTTTAGCTATTTATTTATTAAGACCTATTTCCAAACAAGAGAAAGATAACTTTGAAAATAAGTCAAATTGGAGGGGTGGATTTTAATAATTTACCTCTATTTTATAGTATTAATAAATCTTGACGTTATTATTGTAGAAGATATAAATCACGATACTTTTGGGTTATGGGCGGTTAGCTCAGTTGGTAGAGCATCTCGTTTACACCGAGGGGGTCATAGGTTCGAGTCCTATACTGCCCACCAAAAGTTAAAGTGGGGGTGTAGCTCAGTTGGTTAGAGCGATCGCCTGTCACGCGATAGGTCGAGGGTTCGAGTCCCTTCACTCCCGCCACTTTTTTCAAAAAATTTCTATCAATTCATAAAACATTGATATTGTTGACTTATTTTGGCTACTCCTTATAAACAATTGAAATTGTTATGTTTTTTTTTATTAAAAAATGTGACGTATCAGCGCTTCACGAACAATTAAAAAATGATATATAGACCTCAATGTTATCTGATTTTTTGCAAGATTACCTTTCTATAATAATTTTCTTAGTCCTAGCTTTAGGTTTGAGTTGTGCTTTTGTGGTTGTTAATTTTATTCTTTCGCCAAATAAACCTGACCCTGAAAAACTTTCTGCTTATGAGTGTGGATTTGAACCATTTGAAGACTCTAGAATGGAGTTTGATGTAAGATTTTATCTGGTTGCAATTTTATTTATTATTTTTGATTTAGAAATTGCTTTCCTTTTTCCTTGGGCAATCTCTTTAGGCAATATTGGTTTATTAGGTTTTTCTTCAATGATGATTTTTTTATTCATACTTACAATTGGTTTTATTTATGAGTGGAAAAAAGGTGCTTTAGACTGGGAATAAAATAAAAATATTATGAATAATAAAATAGATCAGGTACCTGATGAATTTAAACAACTTGCTGATGACTTTAGTAAGAATGGATTTATTACAACTTCTCTAGATAATTTAATTAATTGGTCTAGATCAGGATCATTACATTGGATGACATTTGGACTTGCATGCTGTGCAGTTGAAATGATGCAAACAGCTATGCCAAGATATGATTTAGAACGTTTTGGCGCCGCTCCCAGAGGATCGCCTAGACAATCAGACGTTATGATAGTAGCTGGAACTTTAACTAATAAAATGGCTCCAGCTTTAAGAAAAGTTTATGATCAAATGCCTGAACCCAGATATGTTATTTCTATGGGTAGCTGTGCGAATGGAGGTGGATATTATCATTACTCATATTCGGTTGTAAGAGGCTGTGATAGAATTGTACCTGTGGATATTTATGTGCCTGGATGTCCTCCTTCCGCAGAAGCCTTACTGTATGGAATATTGCAACTTCAAAAAAAGATTAGAAACAAAGGTTCAATTACAAGGTAATCATGCAAACGTTAATTGATCTGGAAAAAAAAATTAATTCTGAATTAACAACAAAAATAAATAAAACTGAAATTAAACATAATCAGATTTATATTGAGACTGACAAAGATGATTTAATTGACGTAATTTTATTTTTAAAAACAAATTCAGATACAAAATTTAGGCAACTTATAGATATAACTGTTATTGATTATCCAGAAAATAGTCAAAGATTTGAAATGGTTTATTTGTTCTTAAGTCACGAATTTAATCAACGATTAATTTTAAAATATTCAATTGCAGAAAATGAAATAATACCCTCTGTAACCAGTATTTTTCCTTCGGCTAACTGGATGGAAAGAGAAGTATTTGACATGTATGGTGTATCTTTCAAGGATCATCCAGATTTAAGAAGAATACTAACAGACTATGGATTTGAAGGTCACCCACTTAGAAAAGATTTTCCTTTAACAGGACACACCGAAGTTAGATATAGCGAAGATCAAAAAAAAGTAATTAGCGAACCTGTTAAACTTGAACAAAATTACAGAAATTTTGATTATGAAAGTCCATGGGAAGGCACAAAATATATTAAAGAAGAATTAGATAATAATGACAAAAAAAATTAAAAATTTAAACTTAAATTTTGGTCCTCAACATCCTGCTGCTCATGGAGTATTAAGATTAATTTTAGAGCTTGACGGTGAAGTAGTTGAAAAAGCAGATCCTCATATTGGATTATTACACAGAGGTACTGAAAAATTAATTGAGAACAAGACCTACATGCAGGCTGTTCCATATTTTGATCGATTAGACTATGTTGCTCCAATGAACCAAGAGCATGCTTTTGCTTTAGCAACTGAGAAGGTTCTTAAAATTGATGTCCCAATCAGAGCTCAGTACATAAGAGTAATTTTTTGTGAGATAGGAAGAATTTTAAGTCATATTTTAAATGTTACTACACAAGCTCTTGATGTAGGGGCATTAACTCCATCTTTATGGGGTTTTGAAGAACGGGAAACATTAATGACTTTTTATGAGAGAGCATCAGGTTCTAGACTTCATGCAAATTATTTTAGAGCTGGTGGTGTTCATCAAGATTTACCTCAAGGACTAGAAGAAGATATTGCAAAATTTTGTGAAACATTTCCAAAAATTATTAATGATTTGGAAAGTTTATTAACTGATAATAGAATTTTTAAACAAAGAAATGTGGATATAGGTGTTGTTACAAAAGAGGATGCTTTAGACTATTCTTTCTCTGGCGTTATGATTAGAGGATCTGGAGTTCCATGGGATTTAAGAAAATCTCAACCATATGATTGCTATGAACAATTAGAATTTAAAATACCAGTTGGTAAAAATGGAGATTGCTATGATAGATACTTATGCAGAATAGAAGAAATGAAAGAAAGTGTTTCAATCATAAAACAATGTCTATCAAAAATGGAAAAAGGGCCAATTAAATCATTAGATGGAAAAATAAGTCCACCATCAAAAAAAGAGATTAAACAATCAATGGAAGCCCTTATTCATCATTTTAAACTTTTTACTGAAGGCTACCGTGTCCCTAAAGACGAAATTTATACTGCTGTTGAAGCTCCGAAAGGTGAATTTGGTGTTTATTTGATTTCAGATGGATCTAATAAGCCGTACAAATGTAAAATAAGAGCTCCAGGATTTTCACATCTTCAGTCAATGGATTATTTAATTAAAGGTCACATGTTAGCAGATGTTCCAGCAGTTTTGGGTTCCTTGGATATAGTATTTGGAGAGGTGGATAGATGAGTTTAAGAAGACCTTCGAAAAATCAACCAGAAGTTTTTGAATTTAATTCCTCTTCATTGGAGGAAGCGAATAAAATCGTTTCTAAATATCCTAAAGGTAAGCAACAAAGTGCAGTTATGGCTCTTTTATATATTGCTCAAAAACAGAACGATAATTGGATACCTCTAGTAGCAATGAAATATATCGCAAAATTTCTAGATATGCCCTACATAAAAGTTTATGAGGTCGCAACCTTCTATACCATGTATAACCTAGCTCCTGTTGGAAAATATTTTGTTCAAGTTTGCACAACTACACCATGTATGATTAGGGGTGCAAATCAATTAGTTGAAGCTTGCAAAGAAAAAATTTCAGAAAACGAAAATCAGTTATCAACTGATAAAAACTGTTCTTGGATGGAAGTTGAATGTTTGGGTGCTTGTGTAAATGCACCAATGATGCAAATTAATGATGATTATTATGAAGACTTAGATAAAGAAAAAACATTAGAAATATTTGATAAAATTTCTAAAGGTGAAACTCCTAAACCAGGATCTTATCGAGGACGATTAAATACTGAACCAGAAAATAATAGAAAAACACTTATGGATATTAAAAATGCTTAAAGATCAGGATAGAATATTTAAAAACTTATATAATGACATGGGCGCAGATGTTGCTGCTGCTCAAACAAGAGGGGATTGGGTAAATACCTCTGATTTAACCTCAAAAGGAAGAGATTGGATAATTAACGAAATAAAAGACTCTCAATTAAGAGGTAGAGGAGGTGCAGGTTTCCCTACTGGTTTAAAATGGTCTTTTGCTCCAAAAGAAGTTGGTTCTAGACCTCATTATTTAGTCATTAATGCTGACGAGTCAGAACCAGGCACGTGTAAAGATAGAGATATTTTAAGATTTGAACCTCATAAATTAATTGAGGGATGTTTGATAGCCTCATACGCTGTTCAAGCACATGTTTGTTATATTTATATCAGAGGTGAATATTTTATAGAAGGTCAAAAATTACAAGCAGCCATTGATGAGGCTTATGAAAAGAAGTTATTAGGTAAAGATGCTGCTGGAACTGGATGGGATTTAGATATCTACATTCACTATGGAGCAGGTGCTTATATTTGTGGTGAAGAAACAGCTTTACTTGAAAGTATAGAAGGCAAAAAAGGACAACCAAGATTAAAACCTCCTTTTCCGGCATTGATTGGACTTTATGGTTGTCCAACAATTATTAACAATGTTGAAACTATTGCTGTTGTGCCAACAATTCTTAGAAGAGGTGGAAAGTGGTTTTCCTCATTAGGAAGAGAAAAAAATACTGGTACAAAAATTTTTTGTATATCGGGTAATGTAAATAACCCATGCAATGTAGAGGAAGAGATGAACATACCATTAAAAGAGTTAATAGAAGTTCATGCTGGTGGAGTAATTGGTGGATGGGACAACTTACAAGCAGTAATTCCAGGTGGATCATCAATGCCTTTAATACCAAAAGAAAAATGTGAAACGTTAACAATGGACTTTGACTCGCTAATGGCTGAAAAAAGTGGATTAGGCACTGCAGGAATTGTTGTTATTAACAAAGATCAAGACATTATTAAATGTATGGCAAGAATAGCCAGATTTTACAAACATGAAAGTTGTGGTCAATGCACTCCATGTAGAGAAGGTTCTGGTTGGATGTGGAGAATGTTAGAAAGAATGGCAAAAGGAGACGCTACTAAAGATGAGGTAGAAATGTTAGGTGATGTAACAAACCAAATTGCTGGACATACAATTTGTGCATTTGGAGAAGGATCTTCTTGGCCAGTACAGGGATTGTTAAGACATTTTAAAAAAGAAATTGAGGAAAGAAACAATCTAGATCCAATTGTACAGAAAAAAAATAATATTCCTTACTTAGTTGACCAACATTTATTAGATAAAAAAAATGCCTAAATTAAAAGTAAATGACATTGAGGTAGAAGTAGAAGACGGTCTAACAGTCTTACAAGCGTGTGAAAAAGCTGGAGCAGAAATTCCTAGATTTTGTTATCACGAAAAATTATCTATCGCAGGTAATTGTAGAATGTGTTTAGTTGAAATGGAAAAATCTCCTAAACCAATTGCTTCCTGTGCAATGCCTGCAGCAGAAGGAATGAATATTAAAACTAATACTGCTTTTGTTGAAAAAGCTAGAAAAGGAGTTATGGAATTTCTTCTAGCTAACCATCCTTTAGATTGTCCAGTGTGTGATCAAGGAGGTGAGTGTGATCTTCAGGATCAATCTATGTTTTATGGTGTAGACAAATCAAGATTTAAAGAAAATAAAAGATCTGTTCCAGAAAAATATATGGGACCACTTATAAAAACTCAAATGACGAGATGTATACATTGCACACGATGTGTGAGATTTGCCACTGAAGTTGCTGGAGTATCTGAATTAGGTGCAATCGGGAGAGGTGAGGATATGCAAATTACGACATATTTGGAACAATCAATGCAATCCGAACTGTCAGCAAACGTAATCGATCTTTGTCCTGTTGGTGCTTTAACTTCAAAACCTTACGTATTCGAGGCAAGACCTTGGGAACTTAAAAAAACAGAGACTGTAGATGTAATGGATGCTGTTGGGTCAAATGTCAGAGTGGATACCTACGATTGGGAAGTCAAAAGAGTTTTACCTTTAATCAATGAGGACATTAATGAGGAATGGATTTCAGACAAGACAAGATATGCATGTGATGGTTTATTAAATCAAAGATTAGATACACCTTTTATCAAATACAATGGCAAATTTGAAAAAGCTTCATGGGATGAAGTTTTTAAAATTATTAAATCAAAATTTGAAAACTCATCAAAAGAAAAGATTTGTGGATTTGTTGGAGATTTAACTAATATGGAAACAGGTTATATTTTTAAAGAGTTTTTTGATCGAACTTTAAGTAATCATAACTACGACTCTAGATCTGATAACAGATATGTAGATGTCAAAGAGAGGGAAAATTATATATTCAACTCCTCTATAAATGGAATTGAAGATGCAGATTTGATATTTTTAATTGGATCAAATCCAAGATATGAAGCAACAATTTTAAACGCACGAATAAGGAAAGCTTTTGTAAATAATAATACCAAAATAATCTCACTTAATGATGTTGGAGATTTAACTTATCCATATGAGAGTTTAGATGGTCAAACTCAATCAATAAAAAATATTTTTGAGGGATCAGATGAAATATCTAAAAAAATCATCGATGCTAAACACCCAATGATTATAATGGGTGAGTCATTACTAAAATTAAATTCAGCAGATTATTTGTTTAATTTGATAAAGGATTTTTTAAATAAAAATAATAAATTTACTGATAACTGGAACCCATTAAATATTTTATCTTGTGATGCTTCAACAGTTGGTAATTTTGATTTAGGAATAATCAATAATGATATTAATTTAATTAAAGATTTAAAGTCTAATAAATTTGAAATTGTTTATTTAGTTGGACAAGATAATTTAGAATTTGATAAAAAAGATGAATTTATAATTTATCAAGGGAGTCATGGCGATAAAGGGGCTGAGATTGCTGACATAATTTTACCAGGAGCAGCTTATACAGAACAGGATGGTCATTTTACAAATCTAGAAGGAAAAATACAAAAAGCATATAAAGCATCTTATCCTCCAGGTGATGCTAAAGAAGACTGGCAAATAATTAATGAACTTGCTGAGGTAATGAATAATAGAAAATTATTTAATGACAAAGATGAATTAGAAAGTAGCATGTTTAATTTTCTTAAACTGCAAAAAGAGAAGGAAATTGTTGATAGTAAAGAACAGCTAAATTCAAATTTTCAAAATGAAAAATTAAATATTCAAGTAAAAGATTATTATTTTTCAAATGTTATTGCTAGATCTTCAAAAACTATGATTGAGTGCAATAATTCTAAATTAAATCTAAAATCAACAGGAACAGAAGGATAGATGGAAACTTTGACTATATTGTTTGATCAAGTTTATAAAATTCTTTTTTTGCTAGTTCCTGTTTTAGTATCAGTTGCTATGGTTGTATGGCTGGATAGAAGGGTATGGGCTTTTGTTCAAAAAAGACAAGGACCTAACGTTGTAGGTCCCTTTGGTTTACTTCAATCTCTTGCTGATGCGTTAAAATACATATTTAAAGAAATTATTATCCCTTCTAGTTCCAACAAGGTAATTTTTATTCTTGCACCAATCGTTACAATGACACTTGCATTAATTTCTTGGGCAGTAATTCCATTTAGTGCAACTCAGGTGTTAGCTGATATTAATGTTGGAATTCTCTATTTATTTGCTGTTTCATCACTTGGAGTTTATGGAATAATAATGGGAGGATGGGCATCAAATTCAAAATATCCATTCCTTGGAGCAATCCGGTCAGCTGCTCAAATGGTCTCTTACGAGGTATCAATTGGAGTAATTATTATTAATGTTTTATTGTGTGTAGGTTCACTTAATTTAAACGACATAGTTATAGCTCAACAAAATTTATGGTTTGTTATTCCTTTATTTCCAATGTTTGTGATTTTTTTTATTTCATCATTAGCTGAAACAAATAGACCTCCATTTGATTTACCAGAGGCAGAAGCTGAATTAGTAGCGGGATATCAAACTGAATATTCTGGAATGATGTATGCAATGTTCTGGCTTGGTGAATATGCAAATATTCTCTTAATGTGTGCAATGGGTGCAATTTTATTTTTAGGTGGTTGGTTATCTCCAATTGAAATTTATCCCTTCACGCTAGTGCCTGGAGCAGTATGGCTAATTTTAAAAATATTATTATTATTTTTCTTATTTGCCTTAGTTAAAGCAATTGTTCCAAGATATCGATATGATCAATTAATGAAGTTGGGTTGGAAAGTATTTCTTCCAATGTCTTTAATATGGGTTGTATTAACTGCCAGCTTTTTATTTTATTTTAATCTTTTACCAGTGAATTAATCATGAAAATATCCAGATTTTTTAAAACAATATTTATGGCTGACTTTGTAAGTGGTCTAGCTATTGCTATTAAAGAATTATTTAAATCAAAAAAAACAATAAATTATCCATTTGAAAAAGGGAAGATAAGTCCACGTTTTAGAGGTGAGCATGCATTAAGACGATATCCTAATGGAGAGGAAAGATGTATTGCCTGCAAATTGTGTGAAGCTGTCTGTCCTGCTCAAGCTATTACGATCGAGTCATCTGAAAGAGAAGATGGAAGTAGAAAAACAACTCGTTATGATATTGACATGATGAAATGTATTTATTGTGGATTGTGTGAGGAGTCTTGTCCTGTAGATGCAATTGTTCAAGGACCAAATTTTGAATTTTCTACTGAAACAAGAGAAGAACTTTATTACACGAAAGAGAAACTTTTAGATAATGGTGACAGATGGGAAAATATTTTAGAGGCTAATATTAAAGCTGACAGTTCCCACAGATAGAAATGATTGCACATTCTATATTTTTTTATACCTTTTCAATCATAGCTATTATCTCTGCAATAATGGTAACTACATCTAAAAATACAGTTCACTCTGTATTTTTTCTTATCTTAGATTTTATAAGTATTTCATGTCTTTTTATAATGATTGGTGCAGAGTTTTTAGGAATGATTATGCTGATTGTTTATGTTGGTGCTGTAGCGGTCTTATTTTTGTTTGTTGTAATGATGCTAAATGTTGCTCAACAAAAAAATCAATGGTTTTCATCTGAAGATAGTTCCAAACATATACCTGTGGGCCTAATAATAAGTACACTTATATTTGTCGAGTTAATTATTGTAATAGGTGGATGGAAATATAAACCAGATTTGTTTGATATAAATAATTCAGTTGAGTTGTCTAAAGTAAGCAACACTCATTCATTAGGACAAGTATTGTACACTGATTATATTCATGTCTTTCAAATCAGTGGTATGATTTTATTGGTTGCAATGATTGGAGCAATTGTTCTTACTTTTAGAAAAAGAACAGGTGTAAAAACACAAAGCTATTTAAAACAAATCTCTAGAGAAAGATCAGAAGGTGTTAGTGTTTTAAACGTAGAGTCAAATAAGGGAGTTAAGATTGATGACTGAAATAGGACTAGGACATTACTTAACTTTAGGCGCAATAATATTCTCTATAGGAATTATTGGAATATTTTTAAATAGAAAAAATATCATTGTCATCTTAATGAGTATCGAATTAATATTATTGGCAGTTAATATTAATTTAGTCGCTTTCTCTATCTTTCTAGGAGATTTAACTGGACAGGTATTTACCTTATTTATCCTCACAGTAGCAGCGGCTGAGGCTGCAATAGGACTTGCTATCATTGTAGTTTATTACCGTAATTCAGGAACAATTAGAGTTGAGCAAATAGATGAGTTGAAAGGATAATAATGGAACTTTCAATTATTTTCCTTCCATTAATTGCATCAATTATATCAGGCTTTTTTGGCAAATATATTGGGGATAGAAATTCAGAAATAGTTACTAGTGCTTTAGTTTCAATTTCTGCTTTATTGTCAATTTTTGTTTTATATCAAGTAATAGTTAATCAATACGAGGAAAATATTGTAATTGCTACATGGATCAATTCAGGTTCATTGAACGTAAATTGGTCGATGTTAATAGATCCCTTATCAGCAGTCATGCTAGTAGTGGTAACTTCAGTTTCTTCTTTAGTTCATATTTACTCAATTGGGTATATGTCCCACGATCCACACAAGCCAAGATTTATGGCTTATTTGTCATTATTTACATTTGCAATGTTAATGCTTGTAACTTCAGATAATTTTGTTCAGTTATTTTTTGGATGGGAGGGCGTAGGTTTATGTTCATATTTCTTAATAGGTTTTTGGTTTAAGAAAGAAAGTGCTAATGCTGCAGCAATAAAAGCTTTCGTGGTAAATAGAGTAGGTGATTTTGGTTTTGCATTAGGTATTTTTTTAATTTTTTATTTATTTGGTACAGTAAATTACTCTGAGGTTTTTCAACAAATACCAACAGTAGTTGATAAAAATTTATTGTTTTTAGGCTTTGAAATAAAAGCTATTGATCTAATTTGTTTACTTTTATTCATTGGTGCTATGGGCAAATCTGCACAAATTTTACTTCATACGTGGTTACCAGATGCAATGGAAGGGCCGACACCTGTTTCAGCATTAATCCATGCAGCTACAATGGTAACAGCTGGTGTATTTCTAGTTGTTAGATGTTCACCTATTTACGAATACTCACCATTGATCTTAAATTTAATAACTATTGTTGGTATGACTACTGCTTTTTTTGCAGCAACTGTAGCTTTGGTTCAAACAGATATAAAAAAAATAATTGCCTATTCTACATGTAGTCAATTGGGGTATATGTTTTTTGCAGCAGGTGTTGGTGCTTATAACGTTGCAATGTTTCATTTGTTTACTCATGCATTCTTTAAAGCATTGTTATTTTTAGGTTCTGGCTCAGTCATTCATGCCTTTAAAGATGAACAAGATATAAATAAAATGGGAGGTGTTTGGAAAAAATTGCCATACACCTATGCATTGATGATCATTGGAACGCTTGCATTAACTGGCTTTCCATTTTTATCTGGTTTTTACTCAAAAGATGCAATTATTGAGTTTGCTTATCTAAAGGGTAATACAACAGGCTATTACGCAGCCGGTATAGGGATACTAACAGCGTTTTTAACTTCAATATATTCTTGGAGATTAATATTTAAAACTTTCCATGGAGAGTATAATAATAAAGAAATCAAAATAGAAGAAACCCACGAGTCTCCATTGGTAATGCTAATACCATTATTTATTCTTTCTATTGGTGCAATTTTTGCAGGGGTCTTATTTAAGGGCCTTTTTATTGGATACGGAGGCGAAAACTATTTTTGGGCAGAGTCTATAAAATTTTTAGAACCGCTTAGCACTGACCATCCACCTACATGGTTTTTACTTCTAACACCTTGTTTAGTGCTTATTTCAATTCCTATTGCCTATTATTTGTTTGTAAAAAACAAAGCAATTCCAAATGAAATTGTTTCAATGAATAAGCCTTTATATAAATTTTTAGTTAACAAATGGTACTTTGATGAATTGTATGAAGTTTTATTTATTAAATCTTCTAAACGTTTAGGTTTATTTTTGTGGAAATTTTTTGATGGAACTGTAATTGATGGTTTTGGCCCAGATGGAATCTCTTCTTTTATAAAAAAATGTTCTATTAAAGCGAATAAATTTCAAAGTGGTTTTATTTATCAATATGCATTTGTTATGTTAGTTGGTTTTTCAGCTTTTTTAACCTTTTTAATTGTTAGATAATGAATTTTCCAATTTTATCATCACTTATATTATTACCAATAGTTGGAGCACTTTTTCTATTTTTTACTAAAGATAAAGATGGAAATAATTTAACTGCAAAATATGTTGCTTTATTTACCACAATTGTAAATTTTTTAATTTCAATTTATTTGTGGTTATTATTTGATCCAACAACTTCAGCTTTTCAATTTGTTGAGGAGAGAATATGGATAAAAGATTTTATTAATTATAAAGTCGGAGTAGATGGAATTTCAATCTTATTTATTTTATTAACAACTTTTATAACACCTCTTTGTATAGTTTCTGTAAATAACACTGTTAAAAATAGATTAAGAGACTTCTTAATTGCAATTTTAATAATGGAAAGTTTCATGATAGGTGTTTTCTGCGCTCTTGATTTGATTGTCTTCTATTTATTCTTTGAGGCTGGATTAATTCCAATGTTTTTAATAATTGGTATTTGGGGTGGTCCCAAAAGAGTTTACTCAGCATTCAAATTCTTTCTATACACTTTACTAGGATCAGTTTTGATGTTGGTGGCAATAATATCTATATATTGGATATCAGGAACTACAGATGTAATTAAGCTTTATGAATTAGGGATTGATGCAAAATACCAAAACCTTTTATGGTTAGCATTTTTTAGCTCTTTTGCTGTTAAAACCCCGATGTGGCCTGTGCATACATGGCTTCCAGATGCTCACGTTGAGGCACCAACGGCAGGATCAGTGCTTCTGGCTGCAATATTACTAAAGATGGCAGGCTACGGTTTTATTAGGTTTTCTTTGGGACTTTTTCCAGTTGCATCAGAAGTTTTCACACCTTTAATTTATACTTTAAGTGTAATAGCAATCATTTTCACATCCTTCATAGCGTTGATGCAAGAAGATATGAAAAAACTTATTGCCTATTCTTCCGTCGCACACATGGGTTTTGTTACTCTTGGAATTTTTACATTACAACAACAGGGAATTGAGGGCAGTATAATCCAAATGATAAGTCACGGATTAGTTTCTGCAGCTCTATTTTTATGTGTTGGTGTTGTATATGACAGAATGCACTCAAGATTGATTAAATCATATGGCGGAATAGTTACGATAATACCTAAATACTCAATTTTATTTATGCTATTTACCTTAGCAGCCTTAGGTTTACCGGGTACTAGTGGATTTATTGGTGAATTCTTAATTTTAATGGGTGCATTTAAAGATAATTTTTTGGTAGCCGTTATTGCAAGTTTTGGAGTAATTCTAGGCGCAGCTTACATGTTATGGCTTTATAAGAGAGTTGTGTTTGGAAAATTAGTCAATGAAGATTTAAAACAAATGGTAGATTTAAATAGATCTGAGTATTTAATATTAACATGTCTTGCGGTGCCAACATTATTCTTTGGATTTTATCCAGAGCCATTATTTAACACAATTGAAGTTTCAGTATCAGATTTAATTAATATGCATAACTTAAATATAGCGAGCAAGTAATATGGAAAATCTTAATTTAATATTACCTGAGATTTTTATATCGCTATCAGTTATGTTTCTATTAATACTGGGAGTTTTTAAAAAAGATAGTTCACAGTTAACTTTTAATCTTTCATTATTCACAATTTTAATTACAGCAATTATTACTATAAATGAAACTTATTCAATAAGTAGAGTTACTTTATTTAAAGATAGTGTTGTCATTGACCCTATGGCTTCACTTATGAAAGTTATAACGTTAATTGGAGGTTTTTTAGTTTTAGTAATTTCATCTAATTATCTTAAAGTATTTAAAATTTTCAAAATTGAATATCCTATATTAATTTTAAGCTCTATCTTGGGAATGATGGTTATGATCAGCTCTAATGATCTTATGGTTTTTTATATGGGGCTGGAATTACAATCCCTAGCTCTTTATGTTTTGGCAACTTTTAACAGAGATCAATTAAAGTCATCTGAAGCAGGATTAAAATATTTTGTGTTGAGTGCATTATCTTCTGGTTTGCTACTATATGGTTGCTCACTAATTTATGGTTTTTCAGGATCTACTAATTTTGATGTTATAGCAAATCAGCTAAATTCGAATGAGTATGCTCTTACTTTTGGAATAGTATTTATTTTAGTTGGTTTAGCGTTTAAAATTTCTGCAGTTCCATTTCATATGTGGGCTCCAGATGTCTATGAAGGATCTCCAACATCAGTAACACTTTTCTTCACTATGGTTCCAAAAATTGCTGCACTGACTGTCTTCATTAGATTTTTATATGTTCCATTTTTAAATCTAATAGATCAATGGCAAATGATTATTATTTTCTTGTCCATTGCATCAATGATATTTGGTGCGATTGCAGCAATAGGACAAACTAATATTAAGAGGCTGGTAGCTTACAGCTCAATAGGACATATCGGATATACTTTAGCGGGCTTAGCAACGGGATCTAACGACGGAATTCAAAGTTCAATAATTTATATTTCTATTTACGTGGTAATGAATCTGGCTCTATTTTCATGTTTATTGATGTTAAAAAGGAATGAGCAATATTATGAGGATATTGATGATCTTTCGGGTCTTTCAAAAAATCATCCACTATTGTCATTGTGTTTACTGATAATACTATTTTCACTTGCTGGAATTCCACCCCTGGCTGGTTTCTTCGCTAAGTTTTATGTATTTAAGGCTGTAATTGAACAATCAATGTATTTCTTGGCAATAGTTGGTTTACTATCGACTGTAATTGCAGCTTTTTATTACCTAAGAATAATTAAAATAATTTATTTTGATAAAGAAAAAGAAAAATACGACACAGATCATGGAATATGGTTAAAATTTTCACTTACTTTTTCCACAATATTAATTCTTTTGTACTTTATATTCCCAAGTCAATTGATTGAGGTAGTTTCAAGAATTAATATTATTTAATGAAATTTAAAAAATTCAATTTTAAAAAAGTCAGAAGCACTAACAATACTGCTATTAGAATTATTAAAAAAACTCATTGTAAATATGGAATGGTAATTTCAAAATTGCAAACAAATGGTAAAGGTCAATATGGTCGAAAATGGATTTCATATAAAGGAAATTTATTTGTGACATTTTTTCATGAATTAAATAAAATTAAATTATCAATTTCAACAATTACAAAATTAAATTGTTTATTGATAAAAAAATTAATATCAAAATATACAACTAAAAAAATCTTTTATAAAAAACCAAATGATCTTTTAATTGAAAAGAAAAAAATTTGTGGAATCTTGCAAGAAATAATTTTTTTATCAAATAAGAAGTACCTTATTACAGGAATAGGTATCAATATAAACAAAAGCCCATACATCAAAAATTGTCCAACAACTAATTTAAATGAGATAACGAATAAAAATATTAAAATTGACGAAATAGAAAAATCTTTAAAACAAATTTTTGAAAATAATTTATTAAAAATGTATAATCTTAAAACTAATAATTAATGTATATTTTAGGTGATATTGGAAATACTGAAACCAAAATTTGGTTAGTTTCAAAAAAAAATCATATCATAAAAAAAATAAATTTTTCATCAAAAGAAGTAACAAATTATAAATTATCCAAAATATTTAAAAAATATAATTTCAAATTTAAAGATATTGAAAAAATTCTTTTCTGTAGTGTTGTTCCACCTACTTTTAATTTAATAAAAAAATTTTTGTCTAAAAAAACTAATAATAAATGTTACGAAGTAAAAAGTTTAAGTTTAAAATCTTTAATTAAAATTAAAGTTGATTATAAGCAAGTAGGCTCTGATAGAATAACTAATGCAATTAGCTTAATGAATAATAAAAATAATTTTATTATTTTAGATTTTGGTACAGCAACTACATTTGATGTTTTGGTTCAAAATACCTATTGCGGTGGAATTATTGCGCCAGGTGTAAAATTATCACTTAATTCCTTATCAGACAAAGCAACGCTTATTCCTAGGATTAATTTAAAAAAAATAAACAAAGTTA
>OBNV01000003.1_pt1 | contig 35104 bp, 36 predicted proteins | sample 1498831 | NCBI WGS metagenome assembly OBNV01 (sample SAMEA3275640, study PRJEB22092) | marine metagenome | biome: ENVO:01000035; feature: ENVO:00002223; material: ENVO:00002042 | collected 2014-06-19T07:15:00+00 | depth 1 m | reverse complement strand
TTCGCACCTCCGACACAAGCCTTTTCAGGGCTCTGCTCTACTCCTGAGCTACCGAGGCAGGATTTTAACCTCTAAAGATTATTCTGCCTTTTGTTAGGTCATAAGGTGTCATTTCTACAGTCACGTTATCACCTTGAAGAACTCTAATTCTGTTTTTTCTTAACTTACCTGCTGTATGAGCTGTAACCGTATGTCCATTTTCTAACTTAACTCTAAACATAGCATTTGGAAGTAGATCAATTACTTTACCTTTAAATTCCAGTAAGTCTTGTTTTGACAAATTTATTTTCTCCTAATTCTTTTTATTACTGATTGAGCATGTCCAACAAGCCCTTCATAATTTGCAAGTGTTATAACTGATGGTCCAAGACTTTCAATACCCTTTTTTGATAGGTTTATGTAAGAAATTCTTTTATAAAATTCATTCACACTAATTCCGCTCGAGTATTTTGCAGATCCATTTGTTGGCAGAACGTGATTAGAACCAACATTATAATCTGTCATTGCCATTACAGCATATTTTCCTAAACATATAGATCCAGCATTTCTAATTTTAGAAACATAAGATTTATAATTTTGAATATTTAACTCTAAATGTTCTGGCGCAATTTTATTTACAATCTCAATAATTTTTTTGTCCGAATTTACATACATCAAAATTCCATTACTATTTAAACTCTTTCTAGCTACAGATACTCTTGGAATTTTTTTTAATTGTTTAATTAATTCAATTTTTACTTTTTCTAATAATTTTTTATCTTTTGAAATTAAAATACATTGAGCAAGATTATCGTGTTCTGCTTGACCAATTAGATCACTTGCAACCCATTCAGGATTTGAATATTTATCACAAACAATAGTTACCTCCGAGGGACCAGCTGTCATACCTTCAATGCCCACATCTCCAAAAACCTCTTTTTTTGCTGCAGCCACGTAAGCGTTTCCAGGACCAACAATTTTATCAACCTTTTTAATTTTTTTTGTTCCGTAGGCAGCAGCAGCAACTGCAGATGGACCACCAATAGAATAAATTTCTTTTATTTTACATTTTCTTGCTGCATACAAAACTGCTGGATTTTGCTTTCCTTTAAAACCAGGGTTAATCATTATTAATCTTTTAACACCAGCAACAATTGCCGGTACAGCATTCATTAAAACACTTGATGGATAAGATGCAGAAGAACCAGGGACATATATTGCAACTGAGTCTATTGGTAAATATTTATATTCAAGTTTATTTTTAAACTTATCTATAAAAGAAATATTTTTGAATTTTTGAAAAGAATGAAATTTGTAAATTCTATCATAAGCAATATCAATTGCTTTTTTTACTTTTTGATCTAAAGATTTTATTGAATTATTAATTTGATTTGACGTAGGAACAATAGTTCTGTTTTGATTAAATCTTTTTTCATATTTCAATAAAGCTTTATCACCATTTTTTTTCACATCTCTAACAATACTGGTCACTGAGATAGAACTAGATTGAACTTTTTTTTTTCGCAGTGAAAGTAATTTATTTAAAGAATTACTAAAATTCTTATTAGTGCTATTTAGTATTTTCATTAATCTTTAATTTCATTTTGATCTTCTAGTCTTACTTCAATTGTTTCTGTAGTCAAAGCAATGTGCGCATTGTTACTGAAAATTAAGCTTATTTCATAATCAGTATTATTTTTCAAATAATCAATTCCAATTAATTCTAAAACTAATTCCTGATTTGACTGATCTATATTTTTAGATTTTACTTTATCAACGAAATCAAACCTACAAATACTATTGATTTTTTTATTATCTTGGCCAGTTTCAACTTTTGTTCTCTCTATTGAGAGTAAAAATACTTTGTTTGATGCAAGATATTTTATATCAAGAACCTTTACCTTTGCCCCGGCACTACATGCAGAAATCATTTGTAAACCCTCCTGATCGTTTGCAATAATTTTTGCTAGATATTTTTTTTCCATTAGTTCACTCGGCGTATTTTTGCCCCAACCTTTTTTAATTTTTTTTCTATATTTTCATAACCTCTATCTAAATGATAAATTCTATTGATAACTGATTTTCCCTTAGCTGTTAAAGCAGCAAGGACCAATGAAACTGATGCTCGTAAATCTGTGGCCATTAATTCAGCAGGTACAAAATTTATATTTCCTTGAACTACAGCTTTGTTTCCTTTAGTTAAAATTTGTGCACCCATACGGTTTAGTTCAGCAACATGCATAAATCGATTTTCAAAAATATCCTCTTTGATTATTGATTTTTTGTTTGCTTTACATAACAAAACCATAATTTGGGCTTGTAAATCAGTTGGAAAACCTGGATACGGAGCTGTTTTAATTTCTAAATTTTTTATCTTTTTATTGCCTACAATGTTTATCTTATCGTGGTTAACTTTTATTTTAGCCCCAATTCTCTTTAAAATATCAATTTCAGTTTTAATTATTTTGGGTATCACATTTTTTATTTGTAACTTTCCCTCTGTCAATGCTGCCGCAATCAAATATGTTCCAGCCTCAATTCTATCAAACATAACTGAATAACTAATTTCTTTAATTTGTTTTACTCCAGAGATTTTTATTGAACGTTTACCAATCCATTTAATTTTGCAACCCATTTTTAATAAAAAATTAACTAAATCTTTTATTTCAGGTTCAATTGCACAATTTTTTAAAATAGTTTTTCCTTTTGCAAAGCAAGCAGCAATAATTAAATTCTCTGTAGCACCAACAGATATTTTTGAGAAACTTATGTTTGTCCCTATTAGTCCTTTTGGAGCATTAGCATGAACATATCCATTTAAAATTTTAAATTTAACTCCAAGTTTTGATAAGGCTTTAAGATGAATATCAACAGGTCTGGTACCAATTGCACAACCACCTGGTAGTGAAACTTTTGCGTTGCCAAACTTAGCAAGTAATGGTCCAAGCACTAGTATTCCAGCTCTCATAGTTTTTACTAAATTATAAGATGCAAAAACTTTTTTTTGTTTAGAATTATCTATAACAAGACTTTGTTTAGTAAATTTAGTAATTGATCCCAATGATTGAAGTAAATTAATCATTGTCTCTATATCTTTAACTTTTGGTAAATTTTTTAAAGTTATTTTATTTTTTGAAAGCAATGTTGCTGCCAAAATTGGTAATGATGCGTTTTTCGATCCTGAAATATTTATTTGTCCCTTGAGCTTATTCGCTCCAAGAACCTCTAGTCTTTGCATATTTAAACTTTAGGTAATGTTACCCCAGTTTGACCCATATACTTTCCATCTCGATCTGCATAAGTCACTTCTGGTTTTTCATTTCCTTTTAAGAAAATAAATTGTGCAACACCTTCATTTGCATAAATTTTTGCAGGTAAAGGTGTGGTGTTCGAAAATTCAAGCGTAACATATCCTTCCCACCCAGGCTCTAGTGGGGTTACATTTACAATGATCCCACATCTTGCATATGTTGATTTACCTAGACAAATAACCAATACATCATTTGGAATTTTAAACTTTTCCACAGTTCTTGCTAAAACAAATGAATTTGGTGGAATAACACACTCAGATACATTTTTAGTTACAAAATTTGTTGGTTTAAAATTTTTAGGGTCAACAATCTCAGAATTAACATTTGTAAAAATTTTAAACTCGTCTGATACTCTTGCATCATAGCCAAAAGAAGAAAGTCCATAAGAAATACTCTTGCCTCTTACTTGTTTTTCCTCAAAAGGTGAAATCATGTTGTATTCTTTGGACATTTTTCTAATCCATTTATCGGAGAGAACTGACATTATTTATTTTTTTTCTTATTTTTTTTTTGGAAAATTTTTCTTTTTTTCAAATTTTTTCTTAGAGCAAGACTTAAACGCTCATTTTTATCTTTAGAACTCATTCTTTGTTTGGATTTGTCAAAAAATCTAAAGATATTGGCTTGTTGGGATCTAAAGCTTTTATTTTAGGTTCTTCTTGTTTTGGGCCTTCTTTAGCTAAACGTTTAGCTTTTTTTTCTGCAAGCTTCTTTTCTCTTTTAGCTTGCTTTTCCATAAGCTTGTTTCCTTTGGTTGATTTATAATCGTAGTGAATTCCCATAACATTTCCTTAAATAGATATAAATCATATTAGTCAAAAAATTAAGGCAATAATTTGAAAAAAATGCGTTATTATCCACAAGATATAAATTGTTTCTTTGCTCCTGTAGTTAAATGGCATAACAAGTCATTGGTAATGACTAGTTCCCTGGTCAGTACAGGGTGGGAGCACCACTAATTTTTATAAAATATCTTCCTCAAAAAAATAGTCACTAAGATTAAACTAAAAAAAGCTACAAGCGGAATGTAAATATCTGGTGAAAATATAATTTCAGTAATACCTGGAACTTCAGAGTTTTGATCGATAATTTTTTCAAATCCACTTCCAATCGATACTGCTAAAAATATTTGTGGAACGATCCCTATCAGTGTTGCAAAGAAAAAATTTCTTACTCGAACATTAAAAAGTGTTGGAAGTATACAACTGATCTGCCACGGTATTCCGCCTATAAAACGATATACGAGTAAATAAATAAACTCAGATTTTTTAAATTTAGTTTCTAGTTTATGATATTTATTTAAAAGTTTTTCTTTAATGAACTCTTTTAAAAAATAATTTCCAAAAATATATAAAAAAGTTGCACCAACGCTCAACCCAATTACAACAACAATAGTGCCTATCCATTTTCCAAAAATAAATCCACCCATTAAAGCGACTGGTGATCCAAAACCTAAAAGAGGAAATACCCATAAAATGGTTAAACCTAAAAAAATAAAAAATATCAGAATTAGATTAGATTTTTTTAATTCAGAAAAATATAATCTATTTTCTCTTATAAAGTCATATGAGGTAAGTTCCTGAATGCTAAATTTAGAGAAGAAAAAAAATAAAAATAAACTAATTAGTATTAAATAAACTAAACCTATAAATAATTTAAATTTGTTTGATTTTTCCATTAATAACAAAGTTATTTATAAAATGTTCTATTTGCTATTTATATATTTAATTACTATAAAGGGCGAAATTTAATAAAAAATTAACCACTTATTATGAAAAGAACATACCAGCCCTCGAATGTTAAAAGAGCCAGAAAACACGGCTTTAGATCAAAGATGAAAACAAAAGGTGGTAAAAAACTTTTAGCCAGAAGAAGAGCTAGAGGAAGAAAGTCACTAACAGTTTCTGTTTAAATAAATGAAAAGCAAAATCCTTGCTCTTTCAAAGAATGAAGAATTTAAAAGTCTTTTAAAAAAAAAGAAAATTTCAAATAAGTATGTGACTATTTTTTTTGGAAAATTGCCACATAAAGACAATAAAAAACTCAATATAAGTTTTTCAGTTAAAAAAAAAATTGGAAATGCAGTTAAAAGAAATAAAATTAAAAGAAGGTTAAGAAGTATTGTTAACGATGCAGTTAAAATAATATCAATAAACTTTGATTTTTCTATCCTTGTTCTTGCAAAGGAGAGTATGTTAAACAATGAATACAAAAATATAAAAGAAACCCTATTTCAAGACTTAGAAAAAATTAAATAATGAATATATTTACTAAATTATTGATTAAACTTATTAAGGGCTACAAATATCTAATTAGTCCTTTATTTGGACACTCTTGCCGATACTTGCCTACATGTTCCGAATATAGCATTGATGCTTTAAAGGAATTTGGTTTGGTTAAAGGTCTTTTCAAGAGTATTAAAAGAATTTTGTCGTGTCATCCAATTAAATTTTTAGGCGGAGGAGAGGGATTTGATCCTGTAAAAAAAGAAGCAAAGGATAATAAATAATGGAGACCCGAAATATTATAGCTGCCATAAGTTTATCCGCAGCCGTTATTCTACTTTACACCCTTTTTTTTGCGCCTCCTCCAGTAACTCAGGAAAGCATAGCTGAAAAAAATAAAACTGAACAAAGTTCAGATGCTCCTAGTTTAGATCAAAAAGAAAACATTACAGAAATTTCAAGAGAACAGGCATTAAGTGAAAGTGAAAGAATTCAATTTGAGAATCAAAGTATAATTGGTTCAATATCTTTGAAAGGAGCTGCAATAGATGACCTAACTTTTAAAGAATATAATGTAGTTTTAAACGGAGATGAAAAGGTAAACTTATTAGCACCAAGAAATGCTAAAGAAGGGTACTTAATAGAGAGTGGATTTATAACAACTGATAAAAATGTTAAAATCCCAAATTCGAATTCAATTTGGTCTGTATCGGGAAATAAAAAATTAACTGCGGAATCCCCAATTAAATTAACATGGACGAATGATCAGGGTATTACTTTTGAAAAAGAAATATCAATTGATGATAAGTTCTTATTTACAGTTAAACAACGAGTAATTAATTCTACAAATAACAAATATGATTTTTATTCATATGGACAAATTATTCGAAATGAAGCTCCTGAAATAACAAATTTTTATATACTTCATGAAGGTTTAGTTGCAACACTTGATGATGAGCTTATTGAGGAAGATTATGATGATATTGAAGAAAAAAAATTTTCAAGAACTGCTCAAAAAGGATGGCTTGGTATTGGAGATAAGTACTGGATAACTTCATTAATTCCTCCAAAAGGAAAAGAGTTCAAAACTACTTTTGATTACAAAAATAAATTTAGAGCAAATTTTGTAGCAACTGAGCCTCTCGAGTTAAATAGCAATTCATCTATTGAGGATAAAATGCAGATCATCGTAGCTGCTAAAAGAGTAGATGTTATTGATGGTTACGCAGAATCTTTAAAAATAGATAAATTTGACTTAACAATTGATTGGGGATTTTTGTATTTTATAACCAAACCATTATTTTTTGGAATAGATTATTTCTTTAAACTTCTTGGAAATTATGGTTTAGCAATCATAGCAATTACTATTTGCATAAGACTAGCATTTTTCCCTTTAGCAAATTTCTCATTTAGAAGTATGGCTAAAATGAAAGCATTAACTCCAGAAATGACAAGACTTAAAGAACTTCATAAAGACGATAAGATGAAATTACAGCAAGCAATGATGGCACTATATAAGAAAGAAAAAGTTAACCCCATGTCAGGATGTTTGCCAATTCTGGTCCAAATCCCAGTTTTTTTTGCTTTATATAAAGTATTATTTGTGACTATCGAAATGAGACACATGCCGTTTTATGGTTGGATACAAGATTTATCTGAAAGAGATCCAACTTCATTATTTAATCTATTTGGGTTGCTACCGTATGATGTTCCATCATTTTTAATGATTGGAGCTTGGCCAATAGCAATGGGTATCAGTATGTTTGTGCAGATGAAACTTAACCCAGCGCCTACAGATCCAATGCAGGCAAAAATATTCATGTTCTTTCCACTTTTCTTAACAATAATATTAGCTCCTTTCCCTGCAGGATTAGTAATTTATTGGACAGTTAATAATATTTTAACTATGGCACAACAAGTCTTCATCATGAAGCGTACAACAGTCAAAACTGTAACCTAATAATTGTAAATAGTTAAAAACGCATGGATCTTAAAAATATATTGCCCGAAGATGGGCCACCTTTAAGTGAAGTTAATAAATATATTGAAAAATATAAAAATGACTTAATTGTAATTAAATATGGTGGAAATGTTTTAATTGATAGAAACGTATTTAACAATTTTATAACAGATCTATATGTATTAAATAAATTAGGTCTTTCAACAATAGTTGTGCATGGTGGCGGGCCAAGAATAAAAAGAGAATTAGAAAAATCTAATATTCAATCAAAATTTATAAGAGGTTTAAGAGTTACTGATAAAAATATAATCAATATTGTAGAATCTGTTTTAATTGACTTTAATGATGATATTGTCGAAAATTTGAACAAAAAAGGCTCTAAAGGTTTTTCAATACACACAAAAAATAACAATATTATAGAGGTAATACCTGAAGCAGAAGAGTTAGGCTTTGTAGGGATACCAATATCGGTTAATAATGAAATAATATTTAATATCCTCAAGCAAAATAAAGTTCCAATTGTATCTCCATTAGGTTTAGATAAAAATAGTCAAACCTATAATATTAATGGTGATACAGCTGCTATGGCTATAGCTAAATCTTTAAAAGCTAGAAGATTATTACTAATGACAAATGTTGATGGCGTTCTTAACAAAGAAAAAAAATTAATAGAAGAAATATCTTCCACAGAAATTTTAGAAATGATTAAAAATGAAACCATAACAGAAGGCATGATCCCTAAAATTAATGCGTGTTTAGATGCTGTAAATAATGGAGTAACTGGAGTTGGAATAATTAATGGCACAAAAAAGCATTCATGTTTATGGGAAATATTTTCTGACAAAGGTGCAGGTACATTGATTAGAAAATGATAAAATTAAAGAATATTAAAAATATACTGTTTGATTGTGATGGAGTTTTATATCAAGATCTAGAAGCTGTTTTTGGTCAAGTAAGTAAAAAAATGACAGAATATATATCTAAAAAGTTAAATTTAGATTTAAAAGTGGCCAAAGAATTGCAGAGAAGTTATTTTCATAAATACGACACCAGTCTTAATGGTTTAATGATTCATCATGATATCCCTCCAAGAGAATTCTTAGATTATGTCCATGATATTGATTTATCTTTCTTGGAAAAAGATCAAACTTTAAGAAAAGAGCTTGAGAGTACAAATTTAAGAAAATTTGTTTTTACTAATGGAAGCAAAGAACACGTGAAAAACATAACCACATCACTTGGTATTGATGATCAATTTGAGAATGTTTTTGACATAGTAGATGCCAAATATAATCCCAAACCTGCAGCAAAAGCTTTTGATCTAATGATAGAAAAATTCAAAATAGATCCAAAAGAAACACTTTATATTGAAGATATTGCAAAAAATTTATCTATTGGAAAAGAAAGAGGAACAATAACTGCATGGTTAATCAATGACGAATACTGGGGTAAAAAAGAGTCAGATAAAGAATACATTGACTATAAGATAGAAAATCTTTCTTTATTTTTAAAAGAAATAAGGTTATTAAAAAACACATAAATGTTATGAGTATAGAAAATATTATTAGCGAAGCTTGGGAAAAAAGAGACCAGATAACCCCAAGTTCAGATGAAAATTTAAAGAATACTGTAAATCAAATTATTGATGATTTAGATAGTGGTAAAGTCAGAGTTGCTGAAAAAATAGATGGTGAGTGGAAAACTCATCAATATCTTAAAAAAGCAATCATGTTAAGTTTTAGAATGTACCCAATGGAAAATTTAAATGGTCCATACAGTAGTTGGTATGATAAAGCTCATCTTTTAAAAGGTAAAACAGCAGGATGGACTAAAGAAAATCATGAAAAGGCTGGTTTTAGAATGGTACCCAATTCACCTGTGAGAAAAGGATCTTACGTTGGAAAAAATGCAGTATTAATGCCGTGCTATGTTAATATTGGTGCGTACATAGATGAAGGCACTATGATTGATACTTTTGCAAGAGCTGGGAGTTGCTGTCAAATTGGGAAAAATTGTCATATTTCAGCTGGCTCTGGTGTCGGGGGTGTATTGGAGCCTGCTCAAGCATTACCCACCATAATTGAAGACAATGTTTTCCTTGGTGCTATGTCTGAAGTTGTTGAAGGTGTAATAGTTGGAGAAGGATCTGTATTAAGTATGGGAATGTATATTGGTCAATCCACAAAAATAGTTGATAGAAAAACTGGTGAAATTACTTATGGAAAAATACCACCTTATTCAGTTGTCGTACCTGGTTCTTTACCAGATAAAAATAATCCTGCAGCGCCATCCCTTTATTGTGCGGTAATTATTAAACAGGTTGATGAAAAAACTAGATCAAAAACATCAGTAAACGATCTTTTGAGAGAATAAAAATGCAAAAAATTAATGAACTTCAATTAGCTAAAGAGCTAATTAGGTTTCCTTCGGTAACTCCTGTTGATGCAGGTGTAATGAGTTTTTTAGAAAAAAAGCTAAAACAGCTTGGTTTTAAAACTAAAGTACTTGAATTTAGAGAAAAGAACAGCAAACCAGTAAAAAACCTTTACGCAAGACTTGGTAATAAAAGTCCTAACTTTTGTTATGCAGGTCATTTAGATGTGGTGCCTGCTGGAAACCTTAAGGACTGGACAGTCAATCCATTTAAACCCTCAATTAAAAAAGGACATTTAATTGGAAGAGGTGCAAATGATATGAAAAGCTCTATAGCAGCGTTTGTTGCAGCAATCAGCAATTTTATTGAAAATTACTCTGATTTTAAAGGCTCAATTAGTCTTTTAATTACCGGGGACGAAGAAGGTGTCGCTATTAATGGGACGAAAAAAGTTGTGGAGTATTTAAAAAAAAGAAAAGAGAAAATCGATTTTTGTTTAGTAGGTGAGCCAACTAACCCAAGTAAATTGGGTGAAATGATTAAAATTGGGAGAAGAGGAAGTATGAACGGTAGATTAACTATAACTGGAGTACAAGGGCACGTAGCTTATCCTCATCGAGCAAATAATCCTTCAACAGCACTTGTGCAAATTCTTAAAGAAATAAAAGATATCAAATTTGATCAAGGAACAAAGGATTTTCAAGCAACTAACTTGGAAATAACAAAAATAAATATTAATAACACTGCTGATAATGTAATTCCAGGTCTTGCTACAGCTACATTTAATATAAGATTTAATAATAAACACTCCTCTACTTCCCTGAAGAGTAAGGTAAATAAAGTTATTAAAAAAATATCAGCTAAAAATAAATCTAAATATAAAATTGAATATAGTGTATCTGGAGAAGCTTTTTTAACAAATCCTAATAAAACAACCTTTATGATACAAGATATAATTAAGAAAATTACAAAAATAAAACCTAAACTTTCAACAACAGGTGGAACTTCAGATGCAAGGTTTATTAGGAAAATTGCACCTTGTTTAGAATTTGGGTTAGTTGGTAAAACAATGCATAAAGTAGATGAAGCAGTTTCACTGTCAGATTTAAAAAAATTGACCTTAATTTATTCAAATATATTGAAAAATTATTTTAAGTGAAAACAGGGTTAATTACATCAGATACATATCAAAATCATAATACTGGGGATGGACATCCTGAAAAAATTGATAGAGTTACTGTTGTAATAGATAATTTTAAAAAATTAGATAATAAAAAATTAATTTGGAAGAAACCAAATAAATTTGAGATTTCTTTTTTAATTAAAACTCACACCTCAAATTATATAGATCAAGTAAATAAATCTTTTCCCAAAAAAGGATATAATTTTCTTGATGGCGACACTATAGTTTCTCCTGGTAGTAAAGATGCTTCTAAGGATGCTGTGGGTTCAATTATTACTGCAATTGATGGGGTGCAGAATAAAGAGTTTAAAAATGCATTTTGTGCGGTAAGACCGCCCGGACATCACGCAGAAAAAGAAAAAGCAATGGGTTTTTGTATCTTCAATAATGTTGCTGTCGGAGCAAATTACTTAATCGAAAAATATAAATATAATAAAATAGCAATTATTGATTTTGATGTTCACCATGGAAACGGTACTCAAGACATTTTTTATGATAACGAAAAAGTTTTATTTATTTCTACTCATCAATACCCTTACTATCCAGGTTCTGGCTCTGAAAAAGAAAAAGGTAATTTTAATAACGTATTAAATATCCCTCTTGAAGCTGGAACATCTGCAGAAAAGTATCTAAACGCTTACGAAAATGTTTTAAATAAAGTGAGAGAGTTTAAGCCTGAATTCTTGTTGTTTTCTGCAGGTTTTGATGCACACATTGATGATCCTTTGGCCCAACTGCAGCTTAGTTCTGAGGATTTTTATAAAATTACTAAAAGAACATTGGAGATCTCAAAACCATTTTGTAATGGAAATGTTGTATCAATACTTGAGGGTGGATATGATCTTAAAGCTTTACAAGAAAGTACCAAGAGACATGTTGATGCTCTCATAGAATTTAATTGATAATTAAATATAACTATCTAAACACACTCTAAATGAAACTGTACAGAATTAAAAAGTCAGCAATAGATAAAAAAGGAAGAGGACTTTACGCAACTAAAGATATTAAAGCTGGAACTAAAGTAATTGATTACATCGGTAAATTAATTACGAAAAAACAAACTGAAGAATCAGATAAATACGACAATGGTAAACCCATTTATTTATTTACTATAAATAAAAGATACGATCTTGATGGAGATTTTCCATGGAATACTGCAGGTTTAATCAATCATTCATGTGATAACAATTGTGACTATGATGGTAAAGGACTAAAAATTTGGGTTAAAGCAATAAGAGATATTAAAAAGGGTGAGGAATTTACTTGTGATTATGGATTTGGTTATGATGAAAATTACAAACAATTTCCATGTAAATGCAAATCTAAAAACTGTTGTGGCTATATAGTAAGAGCTGAGTCTAGATGGAGAATTAATAAAAAGTTTGCAATGAGCAACAAAAAAAAAATTAATAAATAACTCTATATAAATAAAGCCCTTCGGGTGGTGCTGGTGGAGCACACAGTACTCTTTTTTTTGATTTAAATACTTTGTCAAAAGTTTTTAGATCCCATTTCTTCTCACCTAAATATTTTAGACAACCTACCATCGATCTTACTTGCTGTTGTAAAAATGATTGTGACTTAAATTCTATTTCAATTTTATTTTTTAATGTTCTTATTTTGATTGATTTAATTGTTCTGATTGGACTTTTAGCGTGACAACTTGATGATCTATAGGTTGAGTAGTCATTCGTTCCCAATAATTTTTTTGCTCCTTTTTTCATTAAATCAACATCTAGTATTTTCCTCACATGCCACCCTCTTCCATTTTCAATTACAGGAGCACTTATTTGATTAAAAATTATATATCTATAAATTCTTTGTTTAGCAGAAAATCGTGAATGAAATTTTTCACTTCTTTTTTTAATTTGAGTAATTGCTATACCTTTATTATTAAGAAAATGATTAATTGATTTTAAAAATTTTGTTAAATCTAAAATTTTTTTTTGACAATCAAAGTGAGCTGACTGAGCATGAGCATGTACACCTGCATCTGTTCTGCCAGATCCATTTAGAATTATTTTTTCTTTTAAAAGTTTTGATAAATGTTGTTGAATTAATCCTTGAATAGTAGAGCCTTTTTTTTGAATCTGCCAACCTCTAAAACTCGTTCCAACATATTCAATAAGAACTTGATACCTCGCCATTTAAATCTGATGGCCTTTTCTAATTCTTGAACCAAGCATAAATTCACCAATATTTTGAGGCCTTTTTCCTTGTCTTTGTATCTCCGTGACTTTAATTGATTTCTTATCTCCACAAGCAATTTCTAAATAATCGTTAAGAACCTCTCCCGGATTTCCAATCCCATTGCTGATTTCTCCTTTTAAAATTTTATATCTCTCACCACTTGATATAAAAAAAGCACCTGGGACCGGATATAAACCATTTATTTTCCCTATAATATTTTCTGCATTACTAGTCCAATCAATTAAACCCTCTATCTTTTGAATTTTTGGAGCATAAGTTGCTTTTGAATGATCTTGATCCACGAAAGTTGCTTTGTCTTCAAGTATGTCATCAATATTATCTAAAATTTTTTCTGCGGCAATAAAAGATAACTTTTCAGCAATTTCAGCAGAATTAAAATTATTCTCCATATTGATTTTATAGGTATTGTAAACTGGACCTGTGTCTAATTTTTCTTCTATTTTCATAATACTGACCCCAGTTACTTTATCTAAATTCATTATAGCTCTTTGTATAGGTGCCGCTCCTCTCCACTTGGGTAGAATAGATGCATGTATGTTTATAAATCCTTTTTTTGTTAAACTTAAAAATTCTTTAGGTATAATTTGTCCATAGGCTACAACAATTGCTAGATCTGCATCTACTGATTTAAAAAATTCGTATTCTTCTTTATTTTCTTTTAAAGTTGATGGTGCCCTGTACTCTAAATTTAAAGTTTCAGAAATTCCTTGAATAGGAGATTTATTAATTTTTTGTCCACGATGTGATTTTTGTGGAGGTTGAGTATAAACGCATGTCACAGGATATCCATTTTGATAAAGAGATTTCAAAATTGGTACAGCAAACATGGGTGTACCCATAAAAATAATTTTCTTAGCCATGAATTAAACTTCGGCTGTACTTGATTTTAATTTTGATAATTTTTTTATTATCATCGATTTTTTTAATTTTGAGAGATAATCGATAAATAATATACCTTCTAAGTGATCCATTTCATGTTGAATGCATGTAGCAAGTAAACCTTCAGCCTTTAATAATTGTTTTTGTCCATTATAATCTAAATACTCTACTTCACATTTACTTGGTCTATCTATATCTGCAAATTGGTTTGGAACCGAAAGGCATCCTTCTTCATAAGTTGCTTTTAAAGGGTCTTTATTTTTAATTATAGGATTTACAAAATATCTTGGCTCTTTTTTATTTTCTTCTTTGCAAATATCCATGACTATAATCCTTTGTGGTATTCCAACTTGTATTGCAGCAAGACCAATTCCGTTGGCAGCATACATAGTCTCCAACATATCTTTCATTAGTTTCTGCTCTTCCTTTCCAACTTGACTTACTGGTTTTGAAATTTGTCTGAGCAATTTATTGGGTTCTGTAATAATACTTCTTATAGCCATATTTATGTTTATTTTATTATAAATTTTATACTTTTAAAGGTAGAACTTTTAACAAAAGTTTATTTCTAATCAAATCAACATTTAGCTGATTGAGTGTATTGATAATAAAATAAACTGTATCTTCATCTAAATTTTCTATTTTTTCTGGACCAATAACTTCAATTACCCTAAGCAATGCAGCACCAATTTCTTTGTTTTCAATCATGAACTGAATGTCTGCTGGCATTTCTGACTGGTTAATCTCATACAGACTGTCGTATTTTTTTGAGATTTGAACCCCATCGGATTTCAATGCCTCTAAGAAAATAATATCTTTTTTGGATAAAAAATATTTTTTGTCTTTTTTGATCTTCTTTAAAAATTTTTCAATATCTTGTTCTATCTGAGATTTCGCATAGTCTCCGTTAAAATAATTTACTAATTTGGATTGATGCAAAACTTTATTGTTAAATTTAATTTTTTTATCACTTACTTGCTCTGTTTTAGAATAACTATTATAAAATGTTGTATAATTTGAAGGTACGTCATCTTCTGAAATTTGATTTAAAAAACGTTTTAATTCTTCATCAAAAGCATTACCAATTTCGTCCTTGTTAAATGCTTCTTTTAAAGTTTTCATCAACTCTAACTTTGAATTTGGCTCCTCCATTAAAAGTGTTCGCTGGTATAATAGTGCTCTGCCTTCTATTGGTGATAAGGACTTATAGACTTCTTGAGCATTTAACAGTTGACTAATATTAAATTGAAACTTTTTATAAAATTCAAATAAATCTTTTTCTGAATAATTTTTATCATGAACTGCTTTTTCAATCGTAGAAATTTTATCTATATCAGTAATTTCTAGATCTTTAATGTTAAAAAGAAGATTAGATGCAGATAAATATTGCCAAATAAATTTTGGCGTATTTACATTTGGCTCAAATGAAAATTCAGGATCAGTTCGATGTGCTAAATGAAAATCTAAAATAGAGTTTTCAGAAATTGTTTTATCTGCTTCCTCTACATATCCAAATAAGTAACTTATTTTATTTTCATAGTAATCATCTTGAAAACCAAGTTCTTTTTTCAAATCTAAAATTAATTGAGCCTCTTCATTTTTACCATAATTGATTAAACAATATAAATTGAACTTGGACAAATATTCATCCTCAATTGGTTTAGTAATATTAGAAAAAATTTCACATGATTTTTTTATGTTTGAATTAGATAAATAAGTATCTACTAAAAACCTAGTTAGCTCAGGGTGCAAGTTAATAGTCTGATTTTTTATCAAATATTCTTCAATTAGGTCTAGATTAGAGTTTTTAATTAACCAATCAGATTTAAATTTCAAAAACTCTTGCTCACTTATATTTTGATTTGGGTAGTAAGCATTGGTTAACATGGATATATTCATTATTTCTGAAGCATCTTGTGAAAGATTATATTTATTAATATTTTCAAAAAGACTTTTTAATTTAGAACCGTCAGAATTTGACCACATATCGATACTTAGTCCATATTCAGCTGGATCATATAATCCTACAATTTTAATTTCTTTCGACGCAACGTCTTGATCTAGTTTGATTGGATCAATTTTCTTGTTTGATTGCATGTCATAAATGCTGCTTCCAGCGCTATTGTTTTGATTTTGATCAGAAATATTGGTTTCTACAACAATATCTGTTTCTTTTTTTTCTAAATTCCAGATATCAACTGGTTTATTTTCTGCGAACGTATTTGTAGCTGATAATAAATAAAATATTAAAATTGAAAAATATTTTTTATTTAACAATTTTAAAATTTTCATTTGGAATTATTTTTTCTATTTCTTTTTTAGGTGCAGGAAAATCTAATGAGTTTATAAAAAATACAATTCCTATAACAACAATCAATCCAAGTGTTGATTTAATTACAATTCCTGTAATACTAGCTTTGCCTGAACTTGTGTTTTTAGTAAATTGCATATAACTTTAGATAATTTCAAATTAAGACATATTTGTGTTTTTTCAATAAAGAAACTTATGAAATCAAAAGAAAATCTTGTGTTTTTAGGAATGATGGGATCTGGAAAGAGTTCTATAGGCATGCTGGTCGCAAAAAAACTAAAATTAAAATTTATAGATATAGATAATGAGATTGAAAATAAAGTAGGGACAACCATAAGCAAAATGTTTGAGGATAAGGGTGAAGATTTTTTTAGAAAAGTTGAAGAGAAAGTAACACTAAAAAATTTAAAACTACACTCCTCTGTGATTTCTCTTGGTGGTGGAGCTTTCATGAATGAAAATATTAGAAAAGAAGTTTTAAAAAGTCATATATCGTTTTGGCTAAACTGGAATAATAATATTTTATTGGGGAGGATAAAAAATAGTAAAAAAAGACCTCTTGCAATAAACTCATCAGATGATCAAATAATTGACTTAATTCAAGAACGCTCTACAGTTTATGCAAAAGCTTTGTTTGAAATTAAATGTGATAACTTAACTAAAAATGAAGTAGTTAATAAAATAATTAAAATTTATGAGTCAAATTAAATTAAATATAGAAACAAAAACGCAAAAATATCCTATCTATATTGGAAAAAAATTATCTGCGAATATTTCTAAAATTACGAAATCCAACTCAATTAATTTTAACAAATCTCTTTTAGTTGTGGATAGTAATGTTCCTAAAAAATTTGTTTCAATTATTAAAAAATCTTTAAAAAATAAAATGAGTTATATCCATTATTTTAAAGCCAATGAATTAAACAAGAACATGAATAGTATAAACAAGATTTTAGAAATTTTGTTAAATAAAAATTTTTCCAGGGATGACTGTTTGATATCTGTTGGAGGAGGAATTACAGGAGATATAAGCGGTTTTGCTGCAAGTCTTTTTAAAAGGGGACTTAAGTTTATAAACATACCAACTACTCTTTTGTCCCAAGTTGACTCATCAATTGGTGGTAAGACTGGGGTAAATACTAAGTATGGTAAAAATCTAGTTGGAAGTTTTTACCAGCCCAATCTTGTTATTTCTGATACTGAATTTTTAAAAACATTACCTAATAGAGAGATAGTTTGTGGATATGGAGAAATTTTAAAACATTCAATTATTGGGAATAAAAAATTTTATAATTTTTTAAACAACCATAAAAACAAAATTTTAAATCTTACTTCTCCGTTTCTTGAAAAGGCTATTTATGAAAGTTGTAAGATTAAAAAGGCTGTAGTTGAAAAAGATGAGAAAGAAAAGGGTTTAAGAAAAATTTTAAATTTTGGTCATTCGTTTGCCCATGCTTATGAAGCGACATTAGGATTTAGCAAAAAGTTAAATCATGGAGAAGCTGTAATACTAGGAATGAAAACTGCACTAAATTTTAGTCTTAAGACAAAATTTATGAATAAAAGAGAGTATTATTCCATCATAGATCATATCGATAATTCGGATTTACCATCTTCGGTAAGTAAATTTTTTAGTCCAAAAGATGTAAACAAAATTTTAAGTTTTATGGCAAAAGATAAAAAAAATAGATCAAATAATATTAATTTGGTCTTACTCAAAAAAATTGGAGCACCAATGATTAATAAAGAATATTCTAAAAAAAAAATAGGTTTATTTTTAAAAATTTTTTTACAAAATTAAGATTTGTATTGAGTGAATAGATTCTTTTATCTCCTTATCTAAAATTTTATAAATCTTCTTATTACTTTCAATCTTATTCATGGTCTTGAGTTCATTTGAAATTAAACTTATTTTCAAATGAAATTTACCTTCTTGATTACCAGCGTGATTTTTATGAAGAAAAGATTTGTCCTCAATTTTAATATTTTCAATATTTATCTGATTTTGTAATTTTTTTTTTACAATTGCAATTAAGTCATTTATATCCATAAGTATAATTTATTATATAGCATGAAAAATATTTGTGACTGGAATAATTGCAATGAAATTGGTGAATATAAAGCACCAGTTGAAAAAGATAATAGTAAAAAATTTAGAATGCTTTGTCTTGAGCATGTCAAAGAATTCAATAAGAATTGGAATTACTTTTCAGGTATGAATGATGATCAAGTAATGGATTTTTTAAAGTCTGACATGATATGGCATAAGCCTACTCAAAGTTTTAGCTCTTCAGATAATTTTTTTAAAGTTCTTTGGAATACAACTTTAAAAGATGAATTAGACAAAGATAAAATAAATGGTGATTATGATCATATGCGTCAATTTAAATTTGATCACAAAGATATCAAAGCGTTTGGTATTCTTGGTATTTCCGTAGGCCTAAAGTGGAAGAAAATACAGGACAAATTCAAAGTGCTTGTGAAAAAATTCCACCCTGATATGAATTCTGGAAATAAAAAATACGAGGAAAAACTTAAATTAATAACTTTAGCTTATACTCAGCTTAAAAATACATATAGAGATAAAATTGACACCAAATCTTGACATAAAACCAGATATCAAAGTTTCTTTGAAACAAACGTTTGGAATAGATTCAGAGATGGAAGTTGACGCTTTTTCAAAAAAAAATGATTACGTACCTGAAATTGATAAAAGTTATAAGTTTGATAGAGACACTACACTAGCAATCATTTCTGGATTTTCATTTAATAAAAGGGTTTTAGTTCAAGGATATCACGGCACAGGTAAATCTACTCATATTGAACAGATAGCTGCTAGACTAAATTGGCCATGTATTCGTGTAAACCTAGATAGCCACGTTAGCCGAATAGATCTAATTGGAAAAGATGCAATTGTCTTAAAAGAAGGTAAACAAGTCACTCAATTTAATGAAGGTATCTTACCATGGTCTATTCAAAATCCAGTTGCTCTTGTGTTTGATGAATACGATGCAGGTAGGCCTGATGTTATGTTTGTGATTCAGAGAGTTTTAGAAGCTGAAGGTAATTTTACGCTACTAGATAAAAATAAAGTAATAAGGCAAAATAAGTTTTTTAGATTATTTGCAACATCAAATACTGTAGGCTTAGGAGATACTAGTGGTCTTTATCATGGTACTCAGCAAATAAACCAAGGTCAAATGGACAGATGGAATATAGTAACTACGCTTAATTATCTTAGTCTTGATAGGGAAATGGATATTGTGTTAGCAAAAAACAAAAACTTAAATAATTCAAAAGGAAAAGAAGTTGTTTCCAACATGATTAAAGTAGCCTCTTTAACACGTAAAGGATTTATTGCAGGTGATATTTCGACAGTAATGAGTCCAAGAACTGTAATGCACTGGGCCGAAAATTCAGAGATCTTTAAAGATATTGGTTACGCCTTCAGAGTAACTTTTCTAAATAAATGTGACGATATAGAGAAAAATACTATTGCTGAGTACTATCAAAGATGTTTTGGTGAAGAATTACCTGAGTCATTGATAAATATTCAAATTTAAATGAGTAGCAGAGAAAGCACCTTAAAAGAAAAATTCAGAATTGCATTAACGTCTACAGCAAAAGTTATCTCTGATGACTTTGATTTAAATAAAAAAGTTTCTGAAAAAAATAAGTCAAAGGATAAAAGTCCTATAGAAATTGATAGTATAAATAGTCCAAGTGATTTTATAAAATTAAGAGCAGAGACAGACTCCTCAGCTTTAAAGAAAAAATTTTCTAATGATGCTATTTATCAAAAAAATTTACCAGGAAATAATTCTTCAAGATCACTTTACAATATCGCGGAAAAAATAAGGTATGAGGCTTTGGGTGGCCAAATGTTAAAAGGAATTGAAAAAAATTTTCATGAAAATTATTCTCAGATAATTAACAAAAAGCGTAGAGATCAATTAAAAACTAGAGAAGATGTTAGTGTTACTGAAGCATTTGAACTCTACATGCTTAAAAATTTTCATAAAGTAAAACTCAATCCATTAACCTCAAAAATGCTTGATTTTTGGGAAAAAGATTTTGAAAAATCTATAGAGAAACACAAAGAGTTTTTAATGGATAATCTTGAAGATCAAAATACTTATAGCTCTCGTTTTTCTCAAATTTTACAGGAGATGGATATTTTTCAAAGTGAAGAAGACCAAACTAATGAAGAAAATCAAGATCAAGGGCAAGACAATCCATCAAATGATGACCAAAACAACGACAATGAAGATAGTAAAGATGAAAATAAAGATCAGGAAGCACAAGCTACTTTGGATGCAGATTATGATGTTGATGAGTTTAATTTAGATGAACAACTATCAGAATTAGAGTCAGAAGAACAAAGTACAGAACAAATTTTGAAAAAGAATATCGATAGTCTTGATCTTGATTATAAAATTTTTACTCCACAATTTGATGAAATTGTTAAAGCAGAAAACTTAGAAAATGCAGATGAGGCAACTAAATTAAGAAAGAACTTGGACCAGCAACTAATAGGTTTTCAAGATGTTATTACGAAACTAGCCAATAAATTACAAAGACAGTTGCTAGCAAAACAAAACAGGGCGTGGGAATTTGATTTAGAGGAAGGATTGCTCGATAGTTCAAAACTACCAAGAATAATAATGGATCCTTACAATTCTTTATCATTTAAAAAAGAAAAAGATTTAGATTTTAAAGATACTGTTGTCACTTTGTTAATAGATAACTCAGGTTCAATGAGAGGAAGACCTATTACAATAGCTGCTATATGTGCAGATATTTTATCAAGAACTCTTGAAAGATGTTCTGTTAAAGTCGAAATTTTAGGCTTTACGACTAAAAACTGGAAAGGTGGTCAGTCAAGAGAACTATGGGCTAAAAATTCAAAACCAAAAACTCCTGGAAGATTAAATGATTTAAGACATATAATTTACAAAGGTGCAGATACTCACTGGAGACAGGCAAAAAATAACTTGGGGCTGATGCTTAAAGAGGGTCTGTTAAAAGAAAATATTGATGGAGAAGCAATAACTTGGGCATACAGTAGAATTAAAAAGAGAAAAGAAGAAAGAAAAATTTTAATGGTTATTTCAGATGGAGCTCCAGTCGATGACTCAACTCTTTCTGTTAACTCAGGTGATTTCCTTGAAAAACACCTAAAAAAAATAGTTAAATATATTGAAAATAAATCTGATATTGAAGTTTTAGCAATTGGAATAGGTCATGATGTATCTAGATATTATGATAAAGCGATTAAGATTACCGATGTTAATGAGTTAGGAGACGTAATGATTTCACAATTAAGTTCTCTTTTTGATAGCAAAAAAAAATATCACTAAATATTAAATAAATCTGAATTTCGCCAACTAATTATAACTTCTGCTCCGCTTCTCGTTTTAGAATTTCTAAAATTTAATGAGGCAAAATTTTTTTCTAATAAAGTTTTACCAATAAATAATCCAAGTCCTAAACCTCTTTTAGATTTTTCTTCTGAATTACTTGTTTTTAAATAAGGCTCTCCAATTTTAGGCAGAATATCTTTAGGATATCCATCCCCATCATCTTCAATTGTTATTTCAGTTATTTCACTATCACTTTTCAAATTTATAAAAATTTTATCCCTTGAAAACTTATTTGCATTTCCAATAAAATTTCTTAATCCATAAACAATTTCAATGGATTTGGTTATTTTTTTTGGATTAGAATCCTGATCAAAGTTAAACAAAAAGTGTTTATTACTTATTTCTCTAAAAGATGAAATAATTTCTGACAAATATTCTCTTACTGTTAGATCTTTATCTATAAAATCATCTTCCTCAACTGGGTTTAAGCTCAAACGTTTTAAAATTTCATTGCATCTCTCTACTTGGCTATTTAGTAATTCTATATCTTTTTTAAATTCTTCATTGTTTTCTAATTGTTTAGCTAAATCTTGAGAAATTATTTTGATTGTAGAAAGTGGAGTACCTAAAGAGTGCGCAGCTGCAGCAGCTTGACCACCTAATGACAATAATTCATGTTCTTTTGCCATTACTTCTTCCATTTTTGATAAAGCATCTTTTCTTAAACGAGATTGTGATCCAAATGTCATTGCAAAATAGTTTAGAAAAACTAAAGCAACAATTAAGGCAATAGGTATAGAAAAATAATAATAGGGGGACACATGATAATGCTCACTTAAAGGTGAGGGCAAATCTTTAGAATAAAAAGTAAGAATTATAATGGCAATACCAGTTAAACCTACTAGTAATGAATTAGTTTTAAAACTTAAGTTTGATGAAGAAAATACACTCGGAATTAATAAAAATATAACAAAAGGATTAACAATACCTCCCGTCAAATAAAGCAAAGTACTTAATTGAATTATATCAAGAAATAAAAAAACAAAAGCAGACCTATCTGATAGTTGGGTTTTTTTATAAACATAAATTAAATAAAAATTACTAATAACACCAAAAATTATTATTAGATTTGATAATAAAAAATTAAATTTAAAATTTAAAATTAAATATACAAAGTTTACAGCTATGAGTTGGCCAACAATTCCAATCCATCTTAAATTTATATAGGTAGATTTTTTAAAAGAGTATTGTTTTGAAGTTTCAAAAAACTCCATTTTTATATATCAAGATTCTGAACATTAATTGCATTAGAAACAATAAAATCCTTTCTTAATGCAACATCATTACCCATAAGTGTATGTATTAAACTTTGGTCTTTTTTAAGATCTTTTGAATATTGTACTTGAAGTAAATTTCTGGTTTCTGGATCAAGTGTAGTGCTCCACAATTCTTCAGGATTCATTTCTCCTAAACCTTTAAATCTTTGGATATTCATTTTAGACTTTTCTAAGTCTAAAGCTTTTGTAAATTCTTTTGTTCCTTTTTTTATTTTCTTAATTTCTTTATTGTTATTTAAAATATAATCTTCTAATTCTTTTTCATCTTTTATATAAATGCCTTTAGTTCCTTTATTTATTTTAAATAATGGAGGTTGAGCTAAATATATATGCCCATTTTCAATTAATTTATTAAATGGTTCGTTATTAAAAAAAGTTAATAATAAAGCCCTAATATGTGAACCATCAACATCTGCATCTGTCATAATTATTATTTTACCGTATCTTAAATCTTTTAGATCTATCTCTTCTGCTTTAGGATCTAGGCCCAAAGCATTAATTAATGTCACTATCTCATTTGAAGATATCATTTTTGACAAAGCTTTAGTCCTTTTATCTGATCCATTTCCATTACCATTTTTTTTAACTGTCAAATCCTCAACATAAGTATTCAAAATCTTTCCTCTAAGAGGTAAAACAGCTTGATTTGACCTATTTCTTCCTTGTTTTGCTGAACCTCCAGCTGAATCACCCTCAACAATAAACAATTCTGTCCCTTCTTGTTTTCCTATCTGGCAATCTGCTAATTTTCCAGGTAGACCACTCAATTCTAGGGCTCCTTTTCTTCTAACGTTTTCTCTTGCTTTTCTGGCTACATCTCTTGCCATAGCTGCTTGAATAATTTTAGCTAGAATTATTTTTGTAACAGTTGGATTTTGATCAAACCATGTTGATAATTTTTCATTTACTACTGTCTCTACAATCATTCTCACTTCAGATGAGACTAATTTATCTTTAGTTTGAGATGAGAATTTTGGATCAGGAATTTTAGTTGATAAAACACATGTTAATCCTTCTTTTATATCATCTCCAGAAATAGCTAATTTGTTCTTCTTTAACAAATTGTGTTCGTTAGCATATTTATTCACAACTCGAGTTAATGCACTTCTAAATCCTAATAAATGTGTTCCACCATCTTTTTGATAAATATTATTTGTATATGGAAATATTTCTTCGCCATAACCAGCATTCCATTTCAAGGAACACTCTATTTCTATATTGTTCTTTTTTCCTTCTATATAAATTGGTTTCCTGAATAAATCATTTCCATTTTTATTTTGCAACTTTTCTCTTTTTTCATCTAGAAAGTCGACAAACTCTATTACACCTCCGTCAAACTTAAATTCAAATATTTTTTCTTTTTTTAAGCTAGCATCAATAAAAATAATTTTGATCCCTTTGTTTAAGAATGCCAACTCTCTCATTCTTTTAATTAAAATATTGGCACTAAATTTAACTGTAGAAAAAATTTCTGCAGATGGTAAAAAAGTAATTTTAGTACCAGATTGCTTTGATTTTCCGATTGCTTTTAACGGTGCTTTTGCCTCGCCATTTTCAAACTCTATAAAATATTTTTTACTATCTCTATTAATCTCTAGATGCAATTTTTTAGAAAGTGCATTTACAACTGAAACACCAACGCCGTGCAATCCTCCTGATACTTTATATGAGTCATGGTCAAATTTTCCTCCTGCATGAAGCTGTGTCATAATAACTTCAGCTGCAGATTTTTTTTCACTTTTATGAATATCTACAGGTATTCCCCTACCATCGTCACTAACCGTAACTGTTCCGTCTGCATTAATTCTAACATTTATATTTTTACAATGACCTGCTAAAGCTTCATCAATAGAATTATCTACAACTTCATAGACCATGTGGTGAAGTCCAGTGCCATCATCTGTGTCACCAATATACATCCCTGGTCTTTTTCTTACTGCCTCTAAGCCCTTTAAAACTTTGATGGAGTCTGCTTGATATGTGTTTTTATTTGTCATTTTTAATATTTGGAAAAAAATAAATTATAACATTTTTTTAAAAAAATGCTGATTTATCTTCACAAAAAAAGTAATAAAAGGACGAATCAGTGTTGAAAATTAAGCCTTATTTGTTGGCGGAGAGAATGGGATTCGAACCCATGAAAGGATTGCTCCTTTACACGCTTTCCAAGCGTGCGCCTTCAACCACTCGGCCACCTCTCCATTTACTTTTCTTTAGAAATTTTAAGAACACCAATAAAAGCCTCTTGGGGTATTTCAACTCGTCCAAATTGTTTTGATCGAGCCTTTCCCTTTTTTTGTTTTTCTAATAGTTTTCTTTTTCTATCTGTAGCACCACCACCATGAATTTTTGTCAAAACATCTTTTTTAAAACCCTTAATAGTTTCTCTTGCAATAATTTTTCCACCAATTGCAGCTTGGACAGGAATCATAAAGTTATGTCTTGGTATAAGATCTTTTAGTTTTTCACAAACTTCCCTACCAGTTCTTTGTGCAAAATCTTTATGTATCATCATTGCTAAAGCATCAACAGGCTCAGCATTTACTAAGATACCTAATTTAACTAAATCACCTTCTCGATGTTCTATTATTTCATAATCAAAACTGGCATAACCACTAGTCATTGATTTAAGACGATCGTTAAAATCAAAAACTACCTCATTTAAAGGAAGCTCATAATTTACAACAGCTCTATTTCCTGAATAACTTAAATTTGTTTGTATTCCTCTTTTATCCTGACACATTTTGATTATAGATCCTAAATACTGATCTGGAGTTATAATTGTAGCTTTAATCCAAGGTTCCTCGATTATTTTTATTAATGTTGGATCTGGCAAACTGGACGGATTTTGCAAATCTACTATAGTTCCATTATTAAGATAAACTTTGTAGACAACCCCAGGCGTAGTAGTTAATAAGTTTACATCGAATTCTCTCTCTAATCTTTCAGTCACTATTTCAAGATGTAGCAAGCCCAAAAAACCACACCTGAAACCTAAACCTAGAGCTGAAGATGACTCAGGCTCAAATGAAAAACTCGCATCATTTAATTGAAGTTTAGCCAATCCATCTTTTAGTTTTTGATATTCTGAACTATCAACAGGAAACAAGCCACAAAATACGACTGGCTTGCTAGGTTTAAATCCTGGCAGAGCATCCTTTAACGGTTTTGTTGCATCACAAATCGTATCACCAACTTTTGTTTCTGAGAGGACTTTAATCCCTGTTGTTATAAAGCCTATTTCACCTGTATTTAATTCGTTTATGTCTGTTGGTTTAGGTGTGAAAACCCCAACTTTTTCTACAATATATTCTTGGTTGGTTGACATCATTTTAATTTTCATATTTTTCGATAATTTTCCATCAATCACTCTAACTAAAATTACTACACCTAAGTAAGTGTCATACCAACTATCAACAAGTAAACATTTTAAATCTGATGTAGTTTCTCCCTTAGGTGCAGGCAAGGTAGTTATTATTTGCTCTAAAATGTCTTCAATACCCTCTCCAGTTTTACCCGAACATGGAATAGCATTTTCAGTATCAATACCAATTACATCTTCTATTTGTTTTTTTGTTTTTTCTAAATCGGATGCAGGTAAATCAACCTTATTTAATACTGGAACAATTTCATGGTTCGTATCTAAAGCCTGATAAACGTTTGCTAAGGTCTGCGCTTCAACACCTTGGGTACTATCGACAATAAGAATAGAGCCCTCACATGCGTAAAGTGACCTACTTACCTCATAGCTGAAATCTACATGACCAGGTGTGTCTATGATGTTTAAAATATATTCTTTACCATCTTTTGCTTTATAATTTAATTTTACAGTTTGAGCCTTAATTGTAATCCCTCTTTCTCTTTCAATATCCATTGAGTCAAGAACTTGGGCTTTCATTTCTCGTTCTGTTAATCCTCCACAACTATGAATTATTCGATCAGCAATAGTAGATTTTCCGTGATCAATATGTGCAATTATTGCAAAATTTCTTATATTATCAATTTTACTGGACATTTAGGACCTAATTTTTGCGCCTGATTTAGTCTCAACAATTGAAATTATAAGTTTGTTAATTTTTTCAAGATCACTTTCTTCTAATGTTTTTTCTGAAGATTGAATAGTTACATTGAGAGCTATAGACTTTTTGTCTTTAGGAATATTTTCACCTTCATAGACATCAAAAATTTTAACTGACTTAATTAAACTTTCATCAATGGAAGATATTATATCAATTAAATCTTGAGCTTTAAAATGTTTATCAACTACAAAAGCAAAGTCTCTGTCTGATTTTTGATAGTCTGAGAACTTAAATTGAGATTTTAAGTCTTTAAGTTTAAGTTTTTTATCTTTTAGGTAATCCAGATAAATCTCAAAACCAACAAGTGCTTCAGTTTTTATATCAATTTTTTTTATGATATTTGGATGAATTTCTCCAAAATAAGCCACAGGATCAATATCGTCTTTATCAAGATATACAGAGCCAGATTTTCCAGGATGATAATAAGAAGGTGATTTTTCTCTTACAAATAAATTTTGCCTATCATATCCAGCTTCTACTAAAGTCTGAATTACATCTTTTTTTGCATCAAATAAGTCAACCGATCTATTTTCCTCATTCCAGTTTAACCTTGATATCTTTCCTGATTTTATAGCTCCTATCACCGTTAATTGCTCGCCAGGTTTGTTATCCTTAAAAATCGGTCCTATTTCAAAAAGGGAAACGTCTTTAAAACCTCTATCTAAATTTTTCTTGAGATAAGATGTCAAATTTGAAAATATTGAATTTCTTAAAACATCTAAGTCTGAGCTTATTGGATTTACTATTTTAATTTCTTTATAATTTTCTTTAAAAAGACTGTTTAATTTTGAATCTGTGAAAGACCAAGTTACAGTTTCTAAGTATCCTTTAGATGCTACAGAGCGCTGCAAAAAATGAAAAAGTTTTTGTTGTTTATTGAGTGTAGCTTTAAACCTTGTTTTATCTGGTTCCAAAGTTCTTATATTATTGAAACCTTTTATTCTTACTATCTCTTCAACTATATCTATAGGTTGAGTTATGTCTGGTCTCCAAGAAGGAATTTTTAATTCTAATTCCAATTTTTTCTTAGAAACTTCAAAGCCTAAATCTATTAAGATTTTAATAATTTCTTTATCTTTTACCTTAAAGCCTGCAATTCTCTCAAATAAAGAAATCTTAAATTTAATTTTATTTTTTTTATCTTTTTTAATTTTTTGAACATCAAACTTGCTAACTTTACCTCCACAAATTTCAGTTATTAATTTGGATGCCTTTTTTAGACCAAGTTCAATCGATTGAGGATCAATGCCCCTTTCAAATCTAAATTTAGCATCCGTATCTATGTTCAATAGTTTTGAAGTTTTCCTAATAGATCTAGGCAAAAAATATGCAGATTCTAACAAAATATTTTTTGTATTAAGTTCAGTGCCTGAACGTGTGCCTCCTATTATTCCACCTAAACCTAATACCCCAGACTTATCAGAGATAACGCACATATCGTTATCTAATTTATATTCTTTATTATCAAGAGCTTCAAAAGTTTCATCCTTTACCGAATTTCTTACAATAATTTCCTTATCGATTTTGTCTGCATCGTATGCATGGAGCGGTCTGTTTAAATCTAACATTACATAATTAGTTATATCTACAATGGCTGAAATAGGTTTTTGACCTAATGACTCAATTTTATCTTTTAGCCATTTTGGACTTTCTTTGTTTGCTACATCTTTAATTAGGCAACTACCAAAAATAGTGCAGCCTTGATTTTTTTCTTTTGTAATAGAAACTTTAATTTTTTGAGCACCGTTATTTTTAATTTTTATATTTGAAGTATGTTTTAATTTCCCAACTCCTGCTGCTGCAAGATCTCTCGCTACTCCTCTTACCCCTAAACAATCAGGTCGGTTAGGAGTAATTGATAAATCAATAACTTTTTCAGTATTATTTTTAAAAAAATTTTTTCCTACTTTGTCTGAATATTTATTTGACTTTAGTTCTGTTATTCCGTCACTTTCATCAGATAAATTTAACTCAGATTCTGAACATAACATCCCATATGAAGTTACGCCCCTTATTTTACTAACTGTTAGTTTCATGTTGTTTTTTGGAATTACTGATCCAGGACCAGCATAAACAGTCAAAAGGTCTTTCTTTGCATTGGGCGCTCCACAAACAACTTTGACAGTATCTTGTTCACCAATATCAACATCACATACTTTAAGCTTGTCTGCATTTGGATGTTGCTCGGCGTTTATAATTTTTGCCACTTTAAAATTATCTAAGTCGGAACTAACCTTTTCAAAGCTCTCAACTTCAAGCCCAACATCAGTCAATTTCTCAATTATTTCGCTATCCTTGAATTTTGTATCAAGGTGTTCCTTAAGCCAGCCTATTGTAAATTTCATCTACTGAGACCTCTATAATTTGAAGGTACATCTAATGGATCAAAACCAAAATGATTTAGCCACCTATAGTCAGTCTCGAAAAAAGCTCTTAGATCGTTTATTCCATACTTAAGCATTGCCAACCTATCTATACCAATCCCAAATGCATAGCCTTGATACTTATCTGGATTTATTTTTACATTTTTAAGTACATTTGGGTGCACCATCCCACAACCCAAAATTTCCAACCATTTATCTCCCTCTCCGATAACTATTTTACCGTCCTTTAATTCATAACCAATATCAACCTCTGCTGACGGCTCTGTAAAAGGAAAGTGACTTGGTCTAAATCTCATTTTGATTTTATCTACTTCAAAAAAAGATTTTATAAAATAATCTAAGCAGCCTTTTAAATGTCCCATGTTTATATTTTTATCAATATGAAGTCCTTCTACTTGATGAAACATTGGGGCGTGAGTTTGATCACTATCAGACCTGTATGTTCTACCAGGAGCAATGATTTTAAATGGAGGTTTACCTTTTAACATTGTTCGTACTTGAACTGGAGATGTGTGAGTTCTTAAAAGTAATTCCTTTTTATCATCTAAATAAAAAGTATCGTGCATGTCTCTTGCTGGATGGTTATCTGGTGTATTTAATGCTGTAAAATTATAATGCTCATTCTCTACATCTGGTCCTTCTTCAACGCTAAAACCAATTTCAGAAAAGATTGAGGATAATTCGTCTATAACTTGAGAAACAGGGTGTATCTTACCTTGTACAATATTTCTTTCAGGCAGTGTTACGTCTATCTTCTCATTCTCTAGCTTAGAATTTATTTCTTTAATCTCTATTTCTTGAATTTTTTTATTAATTTTCTCTTGTAGCTCATCTTTTACAAAATTTAAATCTGATGCAAATTTTTTTCGTTCTTCGGCTGGTAAAGATCCAAGATTTTTAAAAGAAGTTGAAATTTTACCATTTTTACCAAATAATTCTGATTTGATTTCATTAACGCTTTCAATGTTTAAATCCTCATTTAATCTTTCTAAAAATTCATCTTTAATTTTTTTAATATCAGACATATCGGTAGAATATTTGTTAACTTTAGAAAAACAACAATGAAAATTAATTCAATGCTGATTGGGCTTTTTGTACAATTGTTTTGAACGCCTCTGGGCTATCATAGGCAATTTCAGCAAGAATTTTTCTGTCTATTGCTATACCACATTTACTTAATCCGTTTACGAATTTAGAATATGTCATGCCTTCAGCTCTGACACCGGCATTGATTCTTTGTATCCATAATGATTTGAAGTCTCTTTTTTTGTTTCTTCTGTCTCTATAAGCATATTGCATCGATTTTTCCATCGCCTGCTTTGCAACTCTTATAGTATTTTTTCTTCTGCCCCATTGACCTTTGACAGCTTTTAAAACTTTTTTATGCTTAGCTTTACTTGTTACTCCTCTTTTAACTCTTGCCATTATTAACCTCTTAAACTGTAAGGCATATAGGATTTAACAATTTTTCCATCTTGCTTGGACATTGTTGTTGTGCCTCTTAATTTTCTAATTTGAGAATTTGTTCTTTTAATCATGCCATGTCTTTTACCAGCTTGGGCAGTCATCACTTTACCTTTAGCTGATATTTTAAATCTCTTTTTTGCTGAGCTTTTTGTTTTTAATTTTGGCATAATTCTGCGGACTTATACAAAGAATGATATAATTTTACAACCTCTATTAAACACTATAAAGGTTGGATAACCATAATCATTTGCTTGCCGTCAAATTTTGGATGGAGCTCAACCTTGCCAATATCTTTCATATCTTCTTTAATTTTACCCATCAGTTCATTTCCTAGGTGGGAATGTTGTAATTCTCGACCCTTAAACCTTATAGTAAATTTTACTTTATCTCCTTTGGCAATGAATTTTTTTGCATTTTTAACTTTGAAATCATAATCATGAGTTTCTGTTACGGGTCTCATTTTAATTTCTTTTAATAAAACAATTTTTTGTTTTTTTTTCGCAAGATTTGCTTTTTTTTGAGCATCATATTTATACTTACCCATGTCCATGATTTTACAAACTGGAGGATTTGCGTTGGGTGCTATTTCAATTAAATCAAGTCCTTGATTTTTTGCCATTGAGATAGCTTCATTAGTATTCAGTACACCAAGATTTTCACCATCACTTGCTATTACTTGAACATCTGGAGAGGAAATTCTATTATTAGATCTCGGTCCTCTGTCCTTAGTCCTTCGTTGAAAATAATTTTGTTTAAAATCTGCCACTTAGTTTGAGGATGCTTTGTTTAAAGCAGAGAAAGTTTTTAAGAATGCGTCTATGTCCATATTTTCTTGTTTATTAGAATCTAATCTTCTAATCGTTACAGAATTGGAGTCAACTTCTTTTTTACCACAAATTAACAAAAGAGGTATTTTAGCTAACGAATGATCTCTTATTTTATAATTTAAATTTTGATTTTTTAAATCAACAGAAGAACTTATACCTACATTTTTAATTTTCTTAGATATTTCAATTGCATAGTTATTAAATTCTTCTGAAATAGGAATTACCATTGTTTGCAAAGGTGATATCCAGAATGGAAATTTACCTGCATAATTTTCTATTAAGATTCCAATAAATCTTTCTAAAGATCCAAATAGTGCTCTGTGCAACATTACAGGAATTTTCTTAGTTCCATCTTTATCAACATAAGAGGCTCCTAATCTTTCAGGTAAATTTAAATCAACTTGCAAAGTTCCACACTGCCAATCTCTACCAATTGCATCCCTTAGAACAAACTCAATTTTAGGACCATAGAATGCTCCTTCTCCCTTGTTAATACTATATTCTAACTTTGATGCTTTCACTGCTTCAAGTAAGGATGCTTCTGCTTTGTCCCAAACTTCATCTTCACCAACTCTCACTTCGGGTCTATCTGCATATTTAAGAATTACATTTTCAAACCCAAGGTCTTTATAAATATCTAAAATTAAATTAGTGACAATTAAACACTCACTTGTAATTTGATCCTCAGAACAAAAAATATGTGCATCATCTTGAGTAAAAGCTCTAACTCTAAGTAGACCATGTAATGCTCCTGAAGGTTCATATCGATGAACTTTTCCAAATTCTGCATATCGTAAAGGAAGATCTCGATAACTTTTTAGTCCTTGATTAAATACCTGAACATGTCCTGGGCAATTCATAGGCTTTATTGCAAACACCTTTTCATCCGGAGTTTCCGATGTATACATGTTGTCACCATATTTACCCCAATGACCTGATTTTTCCCATAATTGTCTATCTAATACCTCTGGCGTATTAATTTCTTTGTAACCAGCTGTATCCTGCCTATGTCTCATATAGTTAATTAAATTTTGAAATAACGCCCAGCCTCTTTCGTGCCAAAAAACAGATCCTGGACTTTCTTCTCTAAAATGAAATAAATCCATTTCTCTTCCTAATTTTCTATGATCTCTTTTTTCTGCTTCTTCTATTCTTTTAAGATGTTCATCTAAATCTTTTTGGGTTGCCCAACTAGTACCATATATTCTTTGAAGCATTTCATTTTTTGAGTCACCCCTCCAATAAGCACCCGAAACTTTTGTTAGTTTAAAATATTTTCCTATTTTACCTGTTGAGGATAAGTGGGGACCTCTACAAAGATCATGCCAATCACCATGAAAATAAATTGATACATCTTCTTTCTCTGGGATAGCTTTAATTAATTCAGATTTATAAATTTCACCTTTTTTTTTGAAATGATCAATAGCTTTATTTCTCTCCCAAACTTCTCTCTTGGTAATTTCATCTCTATCAACAATTTCTTTCATTTTATTTTCAATTTTTACTAAATCATCTTCAGTGAATGATTCTTTTCTAGCAAAGTCATAATAAAATCCATTTTCAATAACTGGACCAATTGTAACCTGAGTGCCTGGAAACAATTCCTGAACAGCCATTGCCAAAATATGAGCTGTGTCATGTCTAATTGTTTCCAACCCTTCTGGATTTTTAGAAGTAAAAATTTTTACTGAACAATCTTTATCTATTAAATAATCTAAATCTTTAAGTTCACCATCAACGCTTATAACCATTGCTTGTTTAGCTAAAGACTTACTTATTTTCTCAGCTACCTCTGCTCCGGTAACTTTTTTTGAAAAATTTATATTGTTTCCGTCTGGTAATGTTATTGTAGGCATTTAATTTAATAATCTTTTATACTCTGAATAAGTAGAAAAACACATTTTTTCAACATTAAATCTTTGAGTGGCATTTTTTCTTGCTTCAATTCCAATCGTTTTTAAAGATGTCTCATCCATATTAAGGACTCTCAAAATCTGTTTACTTAAAGATTTGGCGTTATTTGACTCAAATAAAAAACCTGTTTTTTCATTAATGATCGTTTCATTAGAACCACCAATATTACTTGCTATTATTGGTTTTCCCATTGATTGTGCCTCTACTGACACTCTTCCAAAAGCCTCTGGTTCATTGGAAGCTGAAACTATTATGTCTGAAACTTTGTAAGCCAAAGCCATATTTTTACAATTATCTATAAATCGTATTTGTTTTGACATTCTATATTGTTCAGAGAGTCTAATTAATTTTTTCTTATAAAGTTCACGACCCTGATCGCTTCCTAGAATAACTGCATAAAACGCTTCATATCCAATTTCTATATTAATCAAATTAATTGCTTCTATAAATACTTCCTGGCCTTTCCATGAAGTTAATCTTCCTGGCAAAAGTATTATTTTTTTATCTTTCTCAATATCCCATTGTTTTAATAATTTTTTTTCGTCACTTTCAAGAGTTGTAGATGAATCAAAATAATCAACATTAATACCTCTGAAGATTACTAAAAATTTTTTTTTATTATTTAAATATCTAGAATAATTTTCTTTGATATGAGAAAAAATAAAATTTGATCCTGCAATAATCAAATCAGATCTTACCATCACAGAATTATAAAATTTTTTAAGATTGCTTTTAAAATTATAAGTTCCATGGAAGGTGGTCACAAATTTTCTTCCAGTTAATTTAGATGCAAACAAACAAGACCACGCAGGTGCTCTACTTCGCGCATGAACTATTGAGATATTATTTAATAAAATAATTCCAATTAAAATGATTGAGTTAATAAAAATCAATAATGGATTTTTGCTTTGCACAGGGAGTTTAAAAATTTTTACTTTTTTTCTATCAACAAATTTCAGTAATTCACCTCCACTGGTCACAATAAAGGACTTACAGTTGTTCTCGGGCAAATAATGTGCAATATCAAAGCAACCGGTCTCAGCACCCCCATAACCTAGTTTAGGGATTACCTGTAAAACTTTTAAATTAGTTGCCATTTGATAAGTTTATATATTAATAGACAAAATATATAAACGAAATGGCAAGTTTCAGATATTATAAAATCACAAAAACAAAGAAAATTAGATATATTTCTAACATTTATAAAAATAGTTTGTGTATAGTTTTTCTCCATGGTTTTATGTCTGATCTTGAGGGAGAAAAACCTAGAGCATTATTAAATTTTGCAAAAAAAAATAAA
>OBNV01000001.1_pt1 | contig 41282 bp, 41 predicted proteins | sample 1498831 | NCBI WGS metagenome assembly OBNV01 (sample SAMEA3275640, study PRJEB22092) | marine metagenome | biome: ENVO:01000035; feature: ENVO:00002223; material: ENVO:00002042 | collected 2014-06-19T07:15:00+00 | depth 1 m | reverse complement strand
GCAAGGAGCCTCACAATCTATTGAAGGTGCATCAGAACTATTTGAAAGCATCATAAGTAGCAAAACTGATTATTATATTAAAAGAGTTTCAAGAGTAAAAATGATTAATAATAGATCAAAACTAAATCAATTTGCTTTTCATGTATCAAATCCAATTATTGTGTTCTTTAGGAATATGGGATTAAAAATATTAACTAAGAACAAAAAATTCTTAGAAAATTATTTAGGAAAAATTTACAATAATTAATTTTTTGAGATTAATCTTTGTCTCAAGTAGTCTATTGGATATATTCTGCCATTAATATCACAATGCCAATATGTCCATCCATTACAACTTTCAGCACCTAAAATAGTAGCTGCAACTTTATGAATAGAGCCCTCAGATTGGTTATGCTTAATACTTCCATCTGCTAAAATTTTGGCATTAATTTTTTTCTTATTATCAAAAATGTTAGTACCTGGCTTAATTATTCCAAGCTCCACTAATGATCCAAATGGTATTCTAGGTTTTGATCTATTATTTTTGAGAGTATCAAGTAAATCATCTTCAATAGGTTTTGCATTTTTAATTCTTTTTTCTGCAGCTTTGAAATAATTTTTTTCTTTTTCTATACCAAAATAATTTCTACCAAGTTTTTTTGCAACTGTTGCTGTTGTTCCTGAACCTAAAAAAGGATCTAAAATCATGTCATCTTTATTCGTAGACGCTAATAAAATTCTATGTAGTAAAGCCTCTGGTTTTTGAGTTGAATGTACTTTTTTGCCGTTTTTCCTCAATCTTTCTGCACCACTGCAAATTGGAAGATCCCAGTTTGATCTCATTTGTAAATCATCATTCAAACATTTTAGTGATTGATAATTAAATGTATATTTTGATTTTTCACTTTTAGATGCCCAAATCAAAGTTTCATGAGCGTTGGTAAATCGTGTTCCTCTAAAATTAGGCATAGGATTATTTTTATTCCAAATAACATCATTTAAAATCCAAAATCCTAAATTTTGAATTGCAGTTCCTACTCTAAAAATATTGTGATAACTTCCAATAACCCATATCGCTCCATCTTTTTTTAAAATTCTTTTACACTCTGATAACCACTCATATGTAAACTCATCGTATTTTTTAAAATTTTCGAACTGATCCCATTTGTCATTTACAGCGTCTACTTTAGTTCTGTTTGGTCTGACTAATTCACTTTTTAATTGAAGATTGTATGGAGGGTCTGCAAAAATCAAATCAAAAGTTTCACGTGGAATTTTTTTTAATTCTTCTAGGCTATCTCCATTAATAATTTTATTTTTGAAATCAGTTTTCATTTTTAAAAAATAATTAGACTCCAAATGGATTCTACGGTCAACCTGAGATTGAAATATTTAGACTCGATTTGTGTGGCTAAAATTTAAGATAACTAGATATTGTGTTTCTTAAGTTTTGATATTGGTGAGAACGTTTTTCTATGATGTTTGTTAACACCAAGCTTTTTTATTGCCTTTAAATGCTGGTTAGTTCCATAACCAAAATTTTGATCCCAATGATATCCTTTGTTCTTCTTTGCTAAAGTTTTTATAAAATTATCTCTTGTTACTTTAGCGATAATGGATGCTGCTGAAATGGAGGGTATTTTTTGGTCACCTTTTACTATTGCCCTTAAGTTGTAATTTTTTAAATCTGGTATTTTATTTCCATCAATTAAAATTTGCGAAGGTTTTTTTTTGAGTTTTTTTATTGCTCTTTTCATGGCAAGCAAGCTCGCTTGAAGAATATTTATTTTATCTATTTCTTTAACAGATGCTCTACCAGTAGCCCAAATAGAATTTTTTTTGATGTAATTAAATAAAATTTCCCTTTTTTCCTTAGTTAGTGTCTTAGAGTCTTTGAGTATCTTATAATTAACTGATCTATTTAAAATAACAGCTGCCGCATAAACTGGTCCAATTAAACTGCCTCTGCCAACTTCGTCTACACCTGCGATTATTTTCATTAAACTTTTAAATTTAAGTCTTTTATCTTCAATCTTATTTTTTTTAAATCCTCCCATGAGTATTTCTTATTCTCTGGAAATCTTATTAAGTATGATGGATTGAAGGTTATCATCAAAGGATAGGTTCGACCATTTAGTATGACCTCTTTCCATTTTCCTCTTTCACTCGAAATTTTACCGTTAATTCCTGCAACAGCTTCCATTGCTGTACTCCCCATTAAAATGACAATTTTGGGATCTATTATTGATATATGTTCCTTTAAAAATACAGAGTATCTTTTGATCTCTACTGATGTTGGTTTTCTGTCTTCTGGAGGTCTGAAATTTATTGAATAACTACAATATATACTTTTTCGTTTAATATTGATCGCAAGCAGCATTTTATCAAGCAGCTCTCCAACTTCGCCCATAAAGGTGCTAGCATTACTGTCTTCTTCTAAACTCGGGGCTTCACCAATTAACATTATAGGACTGTTAATGTTTCCATCCCCAAGAATTAAATTCCTCGAATTTTCTCTCAATTTACAATTCTCAATTGAATTGATTTGCTTTTTTAGGTTTAGCAATAATTCAGTCTTGTTTTTTGATAAATTACCATCAAGTTCGACATCATTGTTGGCAAATCTGTTTATAGGTTTATTATTAAAAACAAAGTTTGGTTCAATTGTATTAATCAATTCTTCCCTAAATTTGTCATTTTGATTTATTACTTTTTTAGTCATACAATGTCTAAATGTTAAAAAAATTAATAAAGCTAGTATTTATTTTTGGATTACTCTATCAGACGCCCATATATTCTAAAAGTACTACTTTTAATGACTTTAATTCTAGGGATTTATCAAATTATTTTTCAGGAATTATTGCGTATGAAAATCAAAATAATTCTAAAGCATTAAAATTTTTTAATCTCTCAAAAGTTCTATTAAACAAACATGACTCATATTTAAAAAGGTATGTAAATTCTTTAGTTTTAGATAACAAAGTTCCACAAGCCATTAATGTGATCAAAAATAATGGCAATAAAGACAATGCAGATTTTTACGACGCTTATTTAATTTTAATTATTGATAGCTTAAAAAAAAATAATTTTGATGAAGCTGAAGAATATTTAACTCAAAGTTTAAAATTTCAAGATCAAAATAGAATAAACTTGGTAATTTTTGAGACTTTAAAACAATACATCTACACTTTTAAAAATAAAAAAATTTTAAATAATAAAAAAAATTTTGGAAATTTGTCTTTAATAGCAGAAACTTTTCAAAGATGTTATTTGAAGGATGAAAAGACTGGAGCTTTTTTTCTAAATTTAATTAATAACCAGCAAGGAGATTATTCTAGATACATCTTTTTTTATCTTAATTATTTAATTGATAAAAACAAAATAAACGAGGCAGAAAATGTTGTCAGTCAATTTGACTATATAAATTCAACTATTTTATTATCCCAAAGTAAAAGTTGGGTAGAGAATAAAAAATTTAAGGAGTTTAATAAAATTTTTTCATGTCAAAATCATAAAGATATTGTTTCTGAATTTTTATTTTTAGCATCAAATCTATATTCATCCCAAGATAATTTTGAGAAATCTAATTTTTATTTAAATTTATCAAATTATTTAAATCCAAAGTTTGAGTTTAATTTATCTTTAGTTGCAGAAAACTATTATTTAAATGAAGAATTTAATAAAGTTAGAAAAATCATTACAAAATTTAATAAAAAAGATGAGTTTTATTATTGGTTTAGATTAAAAAAAGAAGCTCAAATAATTGTTGAGGAACAAGATTATGACAATGCAATAAAGTTTATTACTGCAAAGTATAATCAAATAGATAATCCAAACTTAAAAATGCAATTTGATATTGCAAATTTTTATAAAAATTCAAAAAATTATGAAAAAGCAATTGAGTATTATTCACAAATTATATTGTCATTAGATGATCAATCTGAGCTTAGAGCAGATTTATTTTACAGAAGAGGGGGAAGCTATGAGAGGTTAGGAGATTATAAAAAAGCAGACGAAGATTTACTTAATTCTTTAAACATAAATCCTGATGATGCTTATGTTTTAAATTATTTGGCTTATTCGTGGTTAGAGCGTGATTATAAAATTGATCAAGCTATGGAAATGTTAAAAAGGGCATACGAGTCAAAAAGTAATGATCCTTACATTATCGACTCTATAGGATGGGCTTATTATCTTATAGATGATTACAATGAGGCAGAAAAATATCTTAAAAGAGCTGTAGAATTAATGCCCGAGGATCCTATAGTTAATGATCATTACGGAGATATATTATGGAAATTAAATCGTAAAATTCAGGCAAGATACTTTTGGAATAATGTTTTGAAATTTGATGATACAGAAGATGGCATGAGAAAAAAAATTAATATTAAAGTAATTGAAGGCCTAAAAAATTCCTAAATGAGGAATGGTCATCTCAAGTCCTACGCAAAAATCAATTTAGCACTTCATGTAACAGGAAAAAAAAAATTATTGCATAAAATTGAGAGTATTGTCTCATTTGTTAAGTTACATGATTTGATCTTTATCAAAAAAATAAATTCAAAAAATCATCAAGTTTTATTTAATGGAAAATTTTCTAAAAATATTAAAAAAAAAAATACAGTTCAGAAGTTACTAGAAATTCTTGATCAGTCTAATTTATTAAAAAATCAAAAATTTGAAATTAAAATAAAAAAAAATATACCAAAAGAAGCTGGACTTGGTGGTGGGTCTATGAACGCTGCTACTGTATTAAATTTTTTTATTAAAAGAAAAATTGTTAACCTAAATCAAATTCAGATTAAAAAACTTTGCAGTTTAATTGGATCAGATGTGATATTAGGAATAAAATTTTCTAATGCTATTTTAACTTCAAATAACAAAATTAAAAAATTCAGTAATTTACCTAAATATTATGTGTTGTTAGTTAAACCAAATTTTGGGTGTTCAACAAAAAAAATATATTCTGATGTTAAAAAGTTTACCAAACCAAAGTTCAATAATCCAAAAAAACAAATGTTCAGTCCGAATTATTTAGTTTGCCAAAATAATGCTCTTGAAAAGATAGCTTTTTTAAAATATCCGCGACTAAAAAACATTAAATTATTTTTACAAAACCTTAATACCCCTCTATTTGTTAGAATGACTGGATCTGGATCTTCAGTAATTGCTTATTATCAATACTCAAAAGACTGCAAGTTAGCAAAAGTTCAGTTTCAAAGAAAATTTAAAAATTATTGGTGCAATGTATCAAAAACTATATAAATTTTGTTTTTTTGTGCTATACGAAATTAATATTGGGGCGTAGCCAAGCGGTAAGGCACTGGTTTTTGGTACCGGCATCCTAGGTTCGAATCCTAGCGCCCCAGCCATTTATGGACAAATTATTAGATAAAATATTTTTCAGATCAAAAAATCTTGATTACATAAGTCAAAACATAAAAAAAATTACCCAAGAAACCTCAGCCTACAAAATATTTCAAGCTATAAATAATTTTAACGAAACTAGCGAAGTTAGATATGTTGGTGGATGTATTCGAAAGATTATAAAAAAAGAGCAAGTAGATGATATTGACCTTGCTACAAATTTAATACCTTCAGAAGTTTGTGATGCACTCAAAAAAAATAATATTAACTTTTATGAAACAGGAATAGATCATGGAACAATCACAGCAATTATAGGTGATCAAAAATACGAAATTACTTCTCTGAGAAAAGATGTTTCAACAGATGGTAGACATGCTAAAGTTCAATATTCATTAGATTGGAAGGAAGACTCAAATAGAAGAGATTTTTCTATTAATGCAATTTATTCTGATAAAGATGGAAATTTGTTTGATCCTCATTATGGTAAAAAAGACCTAGAAAGCGGAACTGTAAAATTTATAGGAAATCCAGAGGAAAGAATTCAAGAGGATTACTTAAGGATATTAAGATACCTACGTTTCTTTTTAAATTATTCTAATAACAAACATGAGCTAGAAATTTTTAGAACTATCAAAAGAAATATTGGAGGAATTTCAAAACTTTCTTCTGAAAGATTAATAGAAGAATTAAAAAAATTAACAAAATCAGATGGGTTTATTAAATTATTTAAGGATAAAGAAAGCCTTGAGTTAATAGAAATAATTTTCCCTCAATTAAAAAATCTTCAAAGTTTTAAAAAGTTAAATGCATACGCACAGAAAAATTTATCTAAAATTGATTTTATTTTATTGATTTCATTATTAATTATTGATGGAACTGATAACGCAGATTATTTTTTATATAAATTTAAAATTTCTAATAAAAATCAAAAAAGAATAAAATTTGTTGATAGTTTTTATAAGCAAAAAGTAAATATCAATTATTTTACTGAAAAAAATTTGAATAAAATTTTTTATTTTAATGGAAGGCAAGCTGTGACTGATATTATTAGTTTTAAGTTATTTATTTCAAAAAAATTAGAAAAAAAACTGGTAAAATTACTTGATTTTTATAATAGCAAAACTACGCCAACCTTGCCTGTTGGGGCAAATATTCTTATGTCAAAGTACAATATCCCTGAAGGCAAAGTTTTAGGAAACAAATTGAGGATGATAGAAGAAATTTGGGTTCAAAACGGTTTTCAAATCTCAGATAAACAAGTTCAAAAAATTGCTAAAGGTTAAATATATTTTACGTCTTTAATCTCAAAATTTTTCACTCCTGATGGAGTGGTAATTTCAACTAAATCACTTTTATTTTTCCCAATTAACCCTTTGCCGATTGGAGATTGAAAAAAAATTAATTTTTGTTTTAAATCAGCTTCATCTTTACCAACAATTTTGTAATTTATTTTTTCCCCTGTATCTAAATCTTCTAAATAAACTGTAGAACCAAAAATAACTTTTCCCTCATTATTTAATTTAGTTACATCAATTACATTTGCTCTAGCAATTATGTCGTTGATTTCTGTTATTCTCCCCTCACTGTGAGATTGCTCTTCTTTTGCAGCATGATATTCAGCATTTTCTTTTAAATCTCCATGAGACCGAGCCTCAGCAATTGCAGCTACTATTTGAGGTCTTTTTTTTTCTTTTAAATAAACTAATTCCTCTTTTAATTTATTAAGACCATTCAGTGTAATTGGTTCTTTATCCATTTCTTATTTCCATTTTACAATTGGAGGTAACGACATTAGTATCCCCTCAACATTCCCACCTGTTTGAAGACCAAATTTCGTCCCTCGATCATATAATAAGTTGAATTCTGCGTAACGACCTCTTTTAATATACTGTTTCTCTTTATCTTTTAAAGTCCATTTTTTTGAAACTTTTTTTCTTATAATATCATTAAATAACATCTGAAATGTTACCCCAACATCCCTTACAAATTTAAAATCATTTTCAAAGTTTTCATTTTTATAATCAAAGAAAATACCACCAATCCCTCTTGCTTCATGTCTATGGGGTAAATAAAAATATTCATCACACCATTTTTTATATTTGGAATAATAATTTTTATTATGTTGGTCACACATAAGCTTTAACGTTTTATGAAAATTATTTTTTTCATTTATATCTTTTATAGCTGGCGTAACATCCATTCCTCCACCAAACCAATTTTTTTGTGTACAAATATATCTTGTATTAAAATGCATAGCAGGGATATGAGGGTTTTGCATATGCATAACTACAGATATCCCTGAAGCCCAGAAACTTGGATTTTTCTCAGCACCTGGAATATTTTTTTGGAATTTCTTAGGAAATTTTCCATATACTCTTGAAAAATTGACGCCCACTTTTTCAAAAATTTTTCCATTTTTAAGAATTCTGTATTCTCCACCCCCTTCATCTTTTTTGGTATTTCTTTTCCAAGAGGTAGACTTGAATTTTAATTTATTCTTCTCAAGCTTGATGATGTCATCACAAATTGCATTCTGTAAAAGTTTGAACCAATTACTTGATAGATCTTTTTTAATATCTATATCCATTTTAAATCAATTTAATCTGCCTTAAACTTTCTGCTAAGACAATAGCAACAGAGGAAGCAATATTAAGTGATCTAGCCTTATTATTCATTGGAATCTTTAATCTATCTTTGATTAGTTTATGAACCTTTTCAGGAACACCTGCGCTTTCTCGCCCAAATAATATTGTGTCATCTGATTTAAACTTAAACTTAGTATAAGATATGGATCCCTTGGTTGTCATTAAAACAATTCTCTGATTCTGTTTTTTCTCAAAAAATTTTTCAGAGCTTTGATAAAAATCGATTTGATTAAGATCCATGTAGTCCATGACAACTCTTTTGAACCTTTTATCAGACAAAAGGAAACCACAGGGCTCTATAATTTCCAATTTCGCGCCCAAACAAGCGCAAGTTCTTATTATTGCTGCTGTATTTTGAGGAATATCTGGCTCATATAAAGCAATTCTAAGGCCCGAAATGGTTGAATTATGTGTCATTCTATCAGTAGTAAAAATAATATTTTATATTATATGAATTCGTATATTAAGTAATTTAAATCGAAAACAGACAATATAAACAGTTACTAATCGTGTCAGACAAAAAACCAAAAAGAAGAGATTTCTTATTTACAGCTTCATATGCTGTTGGAGCAGTTGGAGCAGCTGCAGTAGTTTGGCCGCTTGTAGACCAAATGAATCCTGATGCATCAGTAAAAGCATTGGCAAGTACAGAAGTCGATATTAGCTCTTTAACACCAGGCAATACAATAACTGTGCTTTGGAGAGGAAAACCAGTTTTTATAAGAAGACGAACTCAGGAAGAAATAGCTGAAGCAAGATCTGTTAAAATGGAGGATTTAATACACCCAGAAAAAGATGAAGATAGAGCAAAAAATCCTGAATGGTTAGTAATGCTTGGTGTATGCACTCACCTTGGATGTGTTCCTTTAAATGATAAAGGGGATTATAATGGATGGTTTTGTCCTTGTCATGGTTCACACTATGATACATCTGGAAGAATTAGAAAAGGTCCAGCACCATGGAACATGGAAATTCCAAAATATGAATTTGTTAACACTAACACAATTAAAATTGGATAAACTATATGAGTGATCACGAATACACACCTAAATCAAAAGCTGGAAAATGGTTTAATGATAGATTGCCATTATTAACTTTAGCAAATCATCTAACTGATTATCCGACTCCAAAAAATTTGAATTATTGGTGGACCTTTGGTGGAATATTAACTTTTTGCTTGATAACTCAAATTGTTACAGGATTAACTTTAGCAATGCACTATATCGCTCACGCTGATATGGCATTCGAAAGTGTGGAGCACATAATGAGAGACGTTAACTATGGTTGGTTAATTCGATATATTCACGCAAACGGTGCTTCTATGTTTTTCCTAGCAGTTTATATTCATATTTTTAGGTCATTGTTTTATGGGTCATACAAATCTCCTAGAGAGATCATATGGATAATTGGAATAATTATTTATTTATTGATGATGGCTGCAGCTTTCATGGGTTATGTTTTGCCTTGGGGTCAAATGAGTTTCTGGGGTGCAACTGTGATAACAAACTTATTTAGTGCAATCCCATTAGTTGGCGAAGGTATAGTGACTTGGTTGTGGGGAGGATATTCTGTAGACAATCCTACCTTAACAAGATTTTTTACGCTTCATTATTTGATACCTTTTTTAATACTGGGATTAGTGGTTTTACACATTTGGGCATTACATGTTCCTGGTAACAATAATCCTGTTGGTATAGATATTAAAAAACCGTCAAAGGATACAGTTCCTTTTCATCCTTACATAGTAATTAAAGACGGATTTGCATTATTGATGTTTATGATTGTGTTTGCTTTTTTCGTATTCTATGCGCCTAATATTTTAGGACATGCAGATAATTATATAGAGGCCAATCCATTAGTAACCCCAGCACATATTGTACCTGAATGGTATCTCTTACCATTTTACGCAATTTTAAGATCAGTCCCGGATAAGTTACTTGGAGTAGTTGCTATGCTATCAGCAATTTTAATTTTAGCAGTTTTACCTTGGCTAGATACTTCAAAAATAAGATCAGCAGTATTTAGACCGCTCTATAAACAATTTTACTGGATACTAGTAGCTGATGTTTTAATCTTAGGTTACATGGGTGCAATGCCTGCTGAAGGGCTATATTTATTAATTGCAAGAGTTGCAACTGCTTATTATTTCCTTCATTTTTTAGTTATTTTACCAGTGCTAGGATTAAAAGAGCGAACCATTCCTTTACCATTAAGTATTACGGAACCTGTGCTTGGAGGGTCACCCAATATGGCTATGGCTAAAAAAAAGGAAAGTAAACTAGAATAGTGAAAAAAATTTTTAAACTTTTTTCAATAATAATACTGTTATCCCTAAATAGTTATTCAGCAATCTCTGCAGAAAAAGTTGAGTACTTAAAAACTGATTGGAGTTTTAAAGGATTATTTGGAAAGTTTGATAGGGCCTCACTTCAAAGAGGATATCAAGTTTATACGGAAGTTTGTGCAGCGTGCCACTCAATGAAGTACTTAAGCTATAGAAATTTATCAGAAAAAGGTGGACCCGAGTTTTCTGTGGCTCAAGCAAAAGCAATTGCTGCTTCATTTGAGGTAACAGATGGACCAAACTCAGATGGAGAAATGTTTACTCGGCCAGGAAAACTATCTGATAAATTTGTCATGCCATATGAAAATGTTAAAGCTGCTGAAGCTGCTAATGGAGGAGCATATCCCCCAGATATGTCAGTATTAGTTAAAGCTAGAGGAGGGGGAGTAGACTATATATATTCTTTATTACAAGGTTATGAGGAGGCTCCAAGTGGAATGACTTTAGACGATGGAGTTCATTACAATAAATATATGTACGGTAACAAAATTAAAATGTCGGCACCTTTGTCAGATGGAATTATTGAATATTCTGATGGTACAAACGCTTCTGTTGAGCAAATGTCAAAAGATGTAACAACATTTTTGATGTGGGCTGCTGAACCTAGTTTAGAAGCTAGACACCAAATGGGATTCAAGGCTATCGTGTATTTGATAATTTTAACAATACTTGTTTATTTCAGTATGAAGAGAATTTGGTCACGTGTTGAATCTGAAGTTTAAGACATCACCATCTTTTACAATATAATCCTTACCTTCTAATCTCATTTTACCGTTATTCTTAGAATTCACCCAACCGTCATTAGCAACAAAATCTTCATAGGAAATTGTTTCAGCTCTTATAAATCCTTTTTCAAAATCTGTGTGAATTTCACCAGCAGCTTTTGGAGCTGTACAGTTTTTTTGGATTGTCCAAGCTCTTGTTTCTTCAGGACCAGAAGTAAAATATGTATCAAGTTCTAGAATTTTGTATCCTTTCTGGATCAACATACTCAATCCTGTATCTTTTAATCCGATCATATCCATATAATTTTTTTTTTCTTCATTTTCTAATTCATTAATTTGATTTTCAATATCAGCTGAAACTATTAAAGTGTTTTCTTCACCATATTTCTCAACGAAGGCATTTGTATAAATATTTCCCTCTTTCACACTCTGTTCATCAACATTACATACAAATATCTTAGGTTTTATGGATAACAATCCACTTTGGTTTAGTTGTTTAGTTTCAAACTGGGACTTAAGAATCGTTATATCTTTATCATTATTGATACAATCTAAAGCAATCTCTAAAATTTTGAGCTGCTCTTCCTCTATATTTTTCTTATTGTTTTTTTCTAATCTTTTTTGAATAGACTCTAAATCTGCAAGCATCATTTCTGTTTCAATAATCTCTAAATCTCTAATGGGATCTACTGTTGGATTAACATTCTGAATATCATCAGAGTCGAAGCATCTAGTCATATGAATTACAGCATCTACCTCTCTTATATGTGAAAGAAATTTATTCCCTAAACCCTCACCTTTTGAGGCACCTTTCACAAGTCCGGCAATATCAACAAATGAAATTGTCGTATTAATTGTTTTTTTTGAGTTAGAAACTTTGGATAATTTTTCAAGTCGCTCGTCTGGAACTGGAACGACTCCTACATTAGGGTCTATTGTACAAAAAGGGAAGTTTGCAGCCTGAGCCTTACTAGAATTTGTAAGTGCATTAAACAAAGTAGATTTACCAACATTGGGCAAACCAACAATTCCACACTTAAAACTCATTATTTATTATTTACTGTGCTTGAAAATAAATCTAATTTTTTATCAACCAATATTGAAATAGAGTCTGTAATGTCATTGGTAATCTTTTCCAATCCTGTCATTTCATCATCATCAAAATTTTGCAAAACATAGTCACTTATTTCTATATTATCTTTTGGTTTTCCAATTCCCACTCTCACTCTGGAATAATCTTTGCCAATAAATTTATCTATTGAGGCAATACCATTATGGCCTGCACTGGATCCCCCAAATTTTGCTTTGATTTTTCCAAATTCTACGTCCAAATCATCATGGAAAACGATTACGTCCTCAGCATCAATTTTAAAATATTCTATGAGTTCTCGAATACATATTCCAGAATTATTCATAAAAGTTAGGGGCTTAATGGCATAAATTTTTTGATCTGCAACATTACCAGTGGTGAGTAATCCTTTAAATTTTGGTTTCTGTTTTGATAAGCTAAATTTTTTATTTATTGAGTCGATTATTTTAAAACCAACATTATGTCTATTATTTTCACTATCTGGAGTTGGGTTACCTAAACCTACAAATAAAAGCATATAATGAATTCTAGTGGGAAGTAAATTTCAATTTTGATAAATTATTTTTTTTCTTCAGCAGGTTTTTTATCTTCACCTTCTTTTTTAGCACCTTCAGCAGCAGGTTTATCACCATCTGCTGGGGCTGCCTCAGCTCCTGCTGCTCCTTCTTCACCTTCAGCTGCCTCAGCCTCTGCAGGTTTTTCAGGTTCTTTCATTACTGTTGGAGCTGCTAAAGTTGCAATTACAAAGTCTCTTCCTTGAATTGTGGGCACTACCTCTTCATCTAAAGTTATAGATGAAATTTTAAAACTCTCTCCAATATCAATTCCATCTAAATCTATTACAAGATTTTCAGGAATTTTTTCACTTGGACATTTTAATTCAACTTTTCTTCTTACTATATTTAATACCCCACCTCTTTTAAGTCCTGGTGAGCTTTCGTGATTAATAAATTTTACTGGAACTTCAATTTTAATTTTAACACCTGGCACTACTCTTAAAAAATCTACATGAATAGGTTCATCAGTTATAATGTCGTATTTTATTTCTTTAGGAAGAACATTTTGTGTTTTTCCATCAACGTTTAAAGAAATTATGTTTGATAGAAAATTTTCTTTTTCAATTAATGATTTTAATAATTTTTTTGAGATTGCTACTTTCTCATTTTGAGCCTCTCCACCATAAATTATAGCAGGCACATTTCCATTATCTCTAAGGGAATTAAGCTCACCTTTAGTTTTAGTGTCTCTTATATTGGCGTCTAATGAATTCATAAAAACAAGGGTTTTTAGCTCAAGATCCTTAATAACTCAAGGTAATTATTTAAATAAATCGGAAACGGAGGTTGAGTTTGATATTCTTTTAATAGCTTCTCCCATCAAGGCTGAAATAGATAGAACTTCTATGTTTTTTGCACTCTTCGTTTTGTCTTTATTGTCAATTGTATCTGTGATTACTAATTTTTTAATTACCGAATTTTTAATTTTTTTTACAGCCTCACCTGTTAAAACACCGTGGGTGATATAAACGTAAACTTCTTTTGCACCCCGATCCTTTAATGCTTTAGCCGCATTGACTATAGTTCCACCAGAGTCAATGATGTCGTCCACTATTACACAAGTTTTATCTTTTACTTCTCCGATTACATTCATCACTTGGGATTGACCAGGTTTTGGTCTTCTTTTATCAACGATTGCAAGACCAACATTCAAAATCTTTCCAAGTGCTCTTGCTCTTTCAGTACCTCCAACATCAGGTGCAATACATACAATATTTTTACTTTTGATGTTTTTTTTTACATGTCTTGCAAAAATGGGTGTAGAAAATAAGTTGTCTACCGGTATATCAAAAAACCCTTGAATTTGACCTGCATGCAAATCAACTGTCACAACTCTGTCTGCGCCAGCTTTTGTTATTAAATTTGATACAAGTTTTGCTGAGATAGATGTTCTTGGAACAACTTTTCTATCTTGTCTTGCATAACCAAAATATGGAATAACTGCTGTTATATTTTTAGCAGAGGATCTTTTTAGAGCATCTATACACAACAAAAGTTCCATTAGATTATCATTAGCAGGAGATGAGATAGACTGAATTATGAAAATACTATTTCCTCTTATATTTTCATTTAATTCAACATATATTTCACCATCTGCAAAATTCTTGATACTTGAATTAACTAGTTTAGATTTTAAAAATCTTGCAATGTCCTTGCTGAGAGGCTTATTGCTAGTTCCAGATAATAATTTCATTAGAAAAAACCTAATTAAGCATAATTATTGAAATATTTCTACCATAATCATCATGTTTTAAGCTTAAAGATCTTCTAGCACTAAAGAATTTATTTTTAACATCAAATGTATCGATTTTAATATTTTCTATTTTTTTTATATTATTCTTTAAAAGTGTAGATTTTACGTAGTTTGATAAATCAAAATATAACTTTTTACGCTTTATTCTAAAAAAAATTTTGTTTCGTCTATCTTTTTTTAAAAATTTATTTTTAAATTCATTTTGAACTTCATAATTATCAATTGAGATAGAAGGGCCTATTACGGCAGTAATATTTTGTGGCTTAGATCCTTTCTTAATCATAAATTTGATCACTTTATCGACTATTCCCTTATATGCTCCTTTCCAGCCCGCATGGATTGCTCCAATTATTTTTTTTTGCTGATCACAAATCAAAATTGGCACACAGTCTGCTGTTAAAACAGCAATTGGTAAGTTTTTCTGATTAGTAATCACCGCATCTGCTTTTGGCTTTGATTTAAAATGATATTTTTCGTCAATATAAATGAATTTATTGCTGTGAATTTGATTAAGTAAAAAAATATCCCCAGCTGAATGATTGATTTTTTTTCTTACTAATTCTAAATTTTTTCTTACATTACCTGGTTTATCTCTTGATCCTGGTCCACAGTTTAAACTTTTATAAATATTTTTAGATATACCACCCTTGCTATTAAAGAAGCCGTGTTTCAAATTCTTAATATTTGAAAGTTTTTTAGATTTAATCACTTTGAAATCCTGTTTGAAATTTATTATTTTTAGATTTTACAAGCATAACTTTAAACAATTCGCCCATCTGTTTTTCATCTATTAGTCTTCTTATTCTGTAAAATAAGTCTGTTTTTTTAGAAAAAGCTATATCCTTACTTATAATTTCAGCTCTTTGAAGAATTCCCATACTAGTTAAGAATTTTTTTTGAGTTGTAACTACTGTGTCCAAATTTTTAAATTGATCTATAAATTTTTGAAATAAATTAAAGTTGATGTTGTACGTAATGTCAGAATCACCAATATTTTCTAAAATATTTGAATATTTATGATTATTAACTGCTTGAAGGGTATCTTGCATTTTAGAATTTAAATAACCATAGTCTATAACAAGTATTCCACCTTCACTTTTTTCAATTATATTGCCTATAATATTTAAATATTCTAAAGCATCAGGAGAATATTCAATTATATCTTGTCCTTTTGAAATCTCTAAATTTAATTTTTCCTCAATCAATTTAATATTTGTTTTGACTTCATTAAATTTTGCCTCTTCAGGATTTGAAAGATCTACAAATTTTTCATACCAGTCATCTTGTCTTTTAAAAAACTGTTTAATTGGCAAAGCATCAAAAAATTCATTTGCTAAAAAAATAGTAGGTTCTGAATAATTTTGTTTTAAATCTTGGATCCAAGTAATTTTCTCAGACTCAAGGTTCATTTTCTGTTGATCAATGAGATATTTACTTTTTTCGTATATCATAAAATTACAAGAGCTAAAGTGTTCTGGAAAGTTCTTTAATGTTTGATAAACCACCTTCATCATTTCACCATTTCCAGCACCTAGCTCAATTAAATTAAATTTGTTTGGGGAGCCCAAACTTTTAAGAAAAGTAACTAACCAAATAGTTATAATTTCTGAAAAAAGTCTTGTGATATTTGGAGCTGTAATAAAATCACCCTCCTTGCCAAAGGGATTTTGCTTCATGTAATAACCTGAGTCTTTGTCGTAAAGTGCCCAATTAATAAATTGGTCTAAAGATAAGTTAGTTGATTTGTTTATCTTCATTTTTAAAATAAAATAGGACCAACCCAGCCAATGTTAGGATTACACTTAAAATTTGCCCCATAGTTAAATTAAATAATAAATAACCTAACTGCTCGTCTGGAACTCTTAAAAATTCAATAGAAAATCTAAATATTGAGTAAAAAATTAAAAATAGGCTTGATATTAAACCCGGCTTAAGCAAAAAATTTTTATTTTTAAAATTAATTAAAATTAGTATTAAAATTATTCCCTCTAGTAGAGCTTCGTATATTTGGGTAGGATGTCTTGGCAAGTTATCTACTTGAACAAAAGTTACTGACCATGGCACATTAGTTACTTTTCCATATAACTCTGAATTTATAAAGTTTGATAGTCTTCCAAAAAAAATTCCAATTGGAGCAACTAATGCTACAACATCCATATATAAAAAAGGATTTTGATTATTTTTCTTTCCAAAAATTATACTCGCAATTATAATTCCGATTAATCCGCCATGAAAAGACATGCCGCCCTCCCAAATCTTAAAAATATCCAACAAATTATTTAAATAATATTCTAGATTATAGAATAATATGTAACCAATTCTTCCACCTAAAATAATTCCAATGATTAAATAAGTGATGTAATCGTCAAATTTTTTACTGATATCCTCATTTTTAATAAATATTTTTTTTGCAACAAACCATCCAAACAAAATACCAACAATATAAGCTAACGAATACCATCTGATTTCTAAGGAAAAAATTTCAATTGCAACTGGGTCAAAATTATTGATGAACATTTTAATTTATACTTATAATGTATATCTTAAATATGAAAAATTCTAAATTTATAATTGATAAGTTTGCAAAATTGATTGAGCAAGGGTTGGTTTCCTCAAAAGATTTGTCGGCTGAAATTCTAAATATTTTTAAATCTAAAAGAGACGAATTTGTTTTTAAAATGAAATTAACAAGCAAGGATGAATTTGATATTCTTTCAAAACGAGTTGAGAACTTAGAAATCAAAATTAAAAAGCTTGAAGGTAAAAAAAAAACAAAAACTAAACAGGTAAAAAAATCTTAACTCTCAAGCCATCCATTTTAGACTTTTCAAGTTTAATATTTCCCCCATGGGATTTAATAATATCCGATGCAATTGATAAACCAAGTCCAACGCTGGATTTAGAGTCAGATCTTCCTTTGTCTATTTTATAGAATGGTTTGAATACATTGTCGTGTTCACTTTTTGCGATACCAGGACCATCATCATCAATCATAATAAATAGATTTGTATTTTTTTTACTAACATTTACTTCAACTTTGGTGGCGTACTTTAAGGCGTTATCAATTAGATTATTTAGACATCTGCTGATTAAATTTTTTCTACCGTTAATATAAATTCTTGGTAACAAATTCTTTGAAATATTTTCATTATTATATTTTTTAATTACTTCTTCAATTAGTTCAGACAGATTAAACATTTCATCTTTCTCAGCATACGATGAGCTTGTAAATTGAAGATATTCATTTAGCATTTTTTCCATTTCATTTATATCCTCAGTTAATTTTTCTACTGAGTCTTTGTCTTTAATAAATGCAAGTTGTAGCTTCATCCTTGTTAAAGGTGTTCTTAAATCATGACTTATACCCGACAACATCTCTGTTCTTTGATTAAGATGTCTCTCAATTCTTTTTCTCATTTTATCAAATTCATGACCCGCCTGTCTTATTTCAAGAGCTCCAGAGGGTTTGTATTCCTCAATTTCTTCACCTTTACCAAATCTTTCTGCAGCACGTGCAAGATTGGTAATAGGCCTTGTTTGATTTTTTAAAAATATTAGAGATATGATCACCATAATTATTGCAGGTACAGTTATCCATAGTGCAAATATTCTTGCAGAAGAACTAGTAACACGATCTTTAGGAACTAAAAATTTAAAATATCCATCTTTATATTTAATTCTTAAATCAATTAACTCTTTATAGTTTGTTGAGTCGAACCAATAGTCTTCTACTGAAAATCTTGATTTTAATTCTCTTCTTAATGTTCGGTCAATTGGACTAAACCATCTTTCTTTTTTTTGATCTTGTAATTCTTCGTTGAGTTCAAGTTGAATATTTAAATCTAAAAATAATGAAAATAAGTTATTTATTTCTTGTTTATCCTCCTCCTCACTTTCATATGCTTCAATAAACGCACTTATTTCGTTTACCAGCGTTCTTGTCATCCCTTTGTTAGTTTTAATCCACAAGCTATCAAAAAATACAATTGTGATGATTAGCTGAAGAACAATAACAGGGACTGCAACAATTAAAAGTGCTCTGTAGAACAATCTTTTAGGTAAAACTTTTCTTAATAAATTATTCAATCCAGAGAACATATCCTGCTCCTCTTATGGTTTGTAAAAATTTTGGATTTTTCGGATCAATTTCTATTTTCTTTCTTAAACGAGTTATAATCACATCAATTGACCTTTCTTTATCTAAATTAATCAATTGACCAATACTTTCTCTTGAAAATGTATTTCCTGGATTATTAATCATTTTTTCTAAAATTATCTTTTCGGTATTATTGATTTTGAATTCTTTTTTGTTTTTAATAATAAGCAATTTATTTAAATCAATTTTAACATTTTCAAATTCGATAATTCTTTTTTGATCAGTTTTAATAGTTTTAGTTAAAATATTTTTAATTCTTAAAATCAGTTCTTTTGGCTCAAAAGGCTTAGCTAAATAATCGTCTGCTCCTAATTCAAGTCCCTCAACTCTTTCACTCGCCTCACCCTTGGCTGTCAAAAGTATAATTGGTGTGTCCAAATCTTTTTTATGGTCATTAATAAAATCTAAACCACTTTTACCTGACATCATTATATCTAGGATAATTAAATCAAATTTGATTATTTTTACTTTCTCTGACGCATTTTCAGCACTATCTGCTGTCGTAACTAAAAAATTATTTTCATTTAAATATTTTTTTACTAAAGATCTAATTCCTTCATCGTCATCAACTAGCAAAATATGAGCTTGAAATTTATCCATTTATAATTTTACTCAAAACATTATCAAAATTTATTACTTCCTCTGAACTTGAGTTTAGTAATGCATTGTAAATTCTTTTTTTCTGCTGATCAAAAACCTCATTAAATATCTTTTCACCTTTATCATTCAAAAATACATGCTTAACTCTGGTATCTTGCTCATCTTTTTTAAACGTAATAACGTCTAATTTTATTAAATCTTTTAAAACTCTATTAAGACTTTGCTTTGTGACTTTTAGTCTTTTTAATAGCTCAGATATCGAAATACCCTGATACATGGACAATAAATGGATTACTTTATGGTGTGCTAAACCAATAGAGTATTTATCTAATATCTTTTTAGAGTCAGAGAAAGTTTCTCTATAGCTCACAAAAAGTTTTTCTATCAAATCTTTAAGCTGATCATCTTTTAAATATAAAAGTTCTTTCATTATGGGTAAGTTATATTGACATATTAAAGATACAAAGATATTTTTCAGATATAATTAAATATTTTCAATCATGATACCTTACGACAAAAGATCTGGAAAAATATGGTACAACGATGAGCTTGTAGATTGGGGAGACGTCAAACTTCACGTTTTAAGCCATGGTTTACATTATGCGAGTTGTGTTTTTGAGGGAGAAAGAGTTTATGACGGATCAATTTTTAAATTAGAAGAACACACTTCAAGATTCTTTCATTCTGCTAAGAGGATGGGTTTTGATATCCCTTATTCAGAAGAACAAATTAATATTGCTTCAAATAAAATTATTGCTTCACAAAATGTTGAAAATGGATACGTAAGACCAGTTGCATGGAGAGGCAGCGAGATGATGGCTATTTCTGCACAACAAACAAAAATTCATGTAGCAATTGCAACCTGGGAGTGGGGTTCATATTTTGATCCAAAATTAAAAGTCGAGGGTATAAAATTAAATATTTCTAACTGGAGAAGACCTGCGCCTAATACAATCCCTTGGGATACTAAAGCATCTGGTCTTTATATGATTTGCACACTGTCAAAACATGAAGCAGAAAAACAAGGTTATACAGACTCATTAATGTTAGATCATGAAGGAAATGTAGCTGAAGCAACTGGTGCCAATGTTTTTTTCAAAGATAAAAATGGTGAACTTCACACTCCAATCCCAGACTCTTTTTTAGATGGGATTACAAGAAGGACAGTAATTGGAATTGCAAAATCGAAAAATATTAAAGTTCACGAGAGAAAAATAAAACCAGAGGAGTTATCAAACTTTGTTGGATGTTTTTTAACAGGCACTGCCGCAGAAGTAACGCCAGTTTCATGCATTGCAGAAAATCAGTTTAAAGTTTGTGATACTATAATTGATTTAAATGAAAGTTATCAAACTTTAGTAAGAAAGAAAAAAGCAGCTTAATCTTTATTGTCTTCAGACATAGCGTGGTCAATTCCTTTACGCATATAATCATATCCAGTAAAAAGTGTTAATGCTGCAGATAGCCATAAAAGAATAATACCAATAGTTTGGGCATTATAATCTTGGAAGTTAATAATCTTATTTCCTGTATCTCCTGATAGAAGGAGAGCGATTGAAACCATCTGTAAAACTGTTTTTAATTTAGCAAGACTAGAAACAGGAAGTTTAATTTTTCCCTTTGCTAAAAATTCTCTAAGTCCTGAAATCAATATTTCTCTAGTAAGAATAATAATTGCAGCAATTACTTCATAATTTCTTATAGTACCATCCATTACTAAAAGAATTAAAGCTGTCGCAACGATTATCTTATCAGCTATTGGATCTAACAATTCTCCCAGTTTTGACTCTTCACCCATCATTCTTGCAAGCATTCCATCAAGAAAATCAGTAAATGACGCAACAACAAATAATATTAATGCAGTCAAATCTCCATAAAATCCAGGCAAGTAAAATGCCAATACAAAAAAAGGAACAATAATTATTCGTCCTATTGTTAATATATTAGGAATTTTTTTAAGCATAATTATTCGTGAAAGAAGTTATATATCTTTTTTGCCACTTTTTCCTCAACACCTTCAACAGATTTTATTTCATCTAAACTTGCAGACTCTACTGATCTTGCTGATCCAAAATGGTTTAATAATGCCCTTTTTCTTATAGACCCAATCCCATCAATTTGGTCAAGTAGAGATTTGCTTATTCCTTTTTTTCTTTTTGCTCTATGAGCACTTATTGCAAATCGGTGCGATTCATCTCTTATTCTTTGAAGAAAAAATAATGTTGGATCATTTCTTAAAAACTTAAACTCTTTGCCATTATGAAAAAAGGTTTCGTTACCACTATTTCTCAGTTTACCTTTTGCAATCGCAACGATAGGAATGTCGTGAAGACCAAGTTCATTTAGGCTTTCTCTTGCAACTGAATATTGACCTTTTCCACCATCAACTAAAACTAAATCAGGAAAAGTTAAATAATTATCCTTTTCTTGAACCGCTCTTTTGAATCTTCTATTTAAAACCTCTCGCATCATACCATAATCATCTTGTTCATTTTTTTTGTGTTTAATATTAAATTTTCTATACCTTTTTTTGATAAAACCCTCGTCCCCATAGGCAATTAATGCTCCAACACTATTAGTACCCTGTATGTGACTGTTGTCATAAACCTCAATTAAATTAATGTTTGTTTCTAAATTGAATTTACTAGCAACAGCATCAAATAACTCTCTATTATTTTGACTTTCATAAAGTTTTCTATTTAAACTATCTTTTGCATTTTTAATGGCTTGATTGATTACTTTTAATTTAGAACCTTGTTTTGCAACAGAAATAGTAATTTGTTTACCTTCCTTATTTGACAGAGTTTTTTCAATTAGAACTTTTTCTTTAATTTCTTCAGATAAAATTATCGATGAGGGAACACTTTTATTCTCATAAAATTGAGAAACGAATGAATTTATAATTTCTCCAAGTTTTTCATCTGGATCATGTTTTGGAAAGAAAGCTTGATTGCCCCAATTTTGTTTTGATCTATAAAAAAAAACTTGGATACAGGCTTTACCAGACTCTTTGTATCCAGCAATAACATCTGCTTCAACCAAGTTTGCTTCATTTATTCTTTGAGATGACTGAATTATATTTAATGCTTTTATTCTATCTCTTAGAATTACTGCTTTTTCAAAGTCAAGTTCTTCACTTGCTTTTTCCATTTGATTAGAAAGATTTTTTTGAATCCTTCTAGATTTTCCAGAGACAAATTCAATCGCATCATCAACAGTTTGTTGATAGTCCTCTTTGGTGACATAACCAACACATGGACCTGAACAACGTTTGATTTGATATAATATACAAGGCCTTTCTCTTTTTTTAAACACAGTGTCATCACAAACTCTTAAGTGGAAAATTTTTTGAATCATTTTGATTGTCCAATTGGCAGATCCAGCTGACGCAAACGGACCAAAATAAAAGCCCTCTTTAGTTTTTTTCCCCCTATGTCTTTTTATCTGAGGCCATTGATCTTGGTTGCCAATAAATATGAAAGGGAACGATTTATCATCTCTTAGAAGAATGTTAAATTTTGGTTTAAATTTTTTAATTAAATTTGCTTCAAGTAATAAGGCTTCACTTTCGTTAGAAGTAGTAGTTATCTCCAATTTTCTTGTTTGAGATAACATTCTTTCAGTTCTAATGATGTGATTTTTTTCAGAAACATAACTTTTCAATCTATTGGGTAAATTCTTTGCTTTTCCTACATAAAGAATTTCATCTTTAGAGTTCAGCATCCTATAGACACCAGGAAGCTTAGGAACTAAAGGGAGTTCTTTTTTAATTACTTCTTTACCTAGATCAGAGCTTATCATGACTTCTTTTTTTGGTAACTTGAATACCAACAGATGTGCAGTCTTTTAAAATTTCTAGTTTTTCGATTTGGAGCATAATTTTTCCAATTCTTTTATCTTTGAATAGAACATCAAAGACATCTTCAGCTAGTGTCTCTAGAAAATTATAATGTTTATTTTTTGTAAGTTTTTTTATTAGTTTAACTATTCTTCCATAATTAACTATTGATTTAATATCCTCATCACTTGTTGGTTTTTTATCCTCATAATCAACTTCGAGATTAAATTTAACTTTTTGTGAATTTTCTTTTTCAAAGTCGTAATAACCAAGTTTTAAATCTAAAATTAATTCTTTGATTAAAATTTTCTTTTCATAATTAAATAAAGTTTTATTTTTATCTATTTTAACAATGTTCAGATTATTTTTTTTCATTCTTTGCCCATTATATCAGGTGTTTGCCAGTTTAGATTCTGTCCACTATCAATTGCTAAAACTTGACCTGTAATAGATATATTTTTGATAAAAAAGTCAACTGCATTACAGATTTGTTCTACATTAACTTGTCTTTTTAAAGGGGTTGCTAAATATTGTTTCCTAAAATGTTTTTCAGATTGCCTTTGGTTTTTGATTGTTGGTCCTGGAGCAATTCCGTTAACTCTTATATTGGGTGCCAAACTCATAGCACTTGTTTTTGTGAGAGTATAAAGACCAGTTTTACTTATGGTATATGAAAAAAAGTATGGAGTTAGTTTAAAAACTCTCTGATCAATTATGTTTATTATGTTGTTGTTTTTTCCCTTAACATTTTTAGCAAATTCTTTTGATAATAGAGCAGGAGTTCTCAAATTAGTTTTTAAATGTTTATCCCAGCTGTCTGTTGTAAAACTTTCAAGTTTATCATTTTCAAACAATGAAGCATTGTTTATTAAACAATCAAAATATTTTAATTTTGATTTTGCATATTTAACAATTTTACTTACATCATTTTCTTTGCTCAAATCACCTTTGACAAGGTAAACTTTAGTACCATTTAACTCTAGATCTTTTTTGAGTTTTTCAGCTTTTGATTTTGATTTATTAAAGTGAATTAGTATTTCTTTATTAGTACCAGATAATTGTTTTGCAATTGCAGCACCAATTCTGGTAGCTCCACCCGTAATGATTATTTTCCGTGCTTCCATTTTTTATCTCTTTTTTTTGTGACCTTAGTTCCTGGCATACCCATTGTCGATCTACCTTTTGGATAAAGCTTATTTTTTACATCATACTGTCTAATTTTTGGGTTAAGAGTAATTTCAAGTTCAGTACTTTCCAATTTTCTAATTTCATCTCTTATTTTAGCAGCCTCTTCAAATTCAAGGTTTGCAGCAGACTCTTTCATTTTCTTATCTAGACCTTTTAAGTGTTTCTTTAAGTTACCACCAATATTTGATCCATCACTGATTTTAACATAATCCTTTTCATAAACACTTTCTAAGATATCACTAATTTCTTTCTTTACAGACTTCGCGTCAATTTTATGTTTTTTATTGTAGGCTAATTGAATCTGTCTTCTTCTATCAGTTTCTGCTATTGCTTTTTTTATACTTTTAGTTTCTTTGTCAGCATACAAAATTACTTTTCCATCAACATTTCTTGCGGCTCTTCCAATTGTTTGAATTAAGGAAGTTTCTGATCTAAGAAACCCTTCTTTATCAGCATCCAATATACCAACAAGTGCACACTCAGGGATATCCAAACCTTCTCTTAAAAGGTTAATTCCAACAAGAACGTCGAATACACCCATTCTCAAGTCACGCATAATTTCTATTCTTTCTAAAGTATCTATATCAGAGTGAAGGTATCTAACTTTAATTCCATTTTCGTGTAAATATTCAGTTAAATCCTCTGCCATTTTTTTAGTTAATGTCGTAACAAGTACTCTATGACCATTCTCAATAACTTTTCTACATTCATGCATTAAATCATCCACTTGAGTTTTGGCAGGTCTTATTTCTACAGGTGGATCTATCAAACCAGTTGGTCTTATTACTTGATCTATAAATTTACCTTTAGTTTGTTCTAATTCCCAAGGACCAGGAGTTGCAGATACAAATACAGTCTGAGTTCTCATCAAATCCCATTCTTCAAATTTTAATGGTCGATTATCCATGCAAGAGGGAAGTCTAAATCCATACTCAGCTAATGTACTTTTTCTTGATCTATCTCCTTTATACATTCCATTAAGTTGCGGAACAGTTACGTGGCACTCATCAACAAAAATAAGGGTATTATCGGGAAAATATTCAAAAAGAGTAGGAGGTGGTTCTCCTGGTTTTCTTCCTGATAAAAATCTAGAATAATTTTCAATCCCAGCACATGAGCCTGTTGCTTCAATCATCTCAAGATCAAATTTAGTTCTTTCCTCCAATCTTTGAGCTTCTAGCAACTTATTATCTGCTCTATGTTTTTTTAAAGTGATTTCTAATTCTTTTTTAATATTGATGACTGCTTGTTCTATTGTTGGTTTAGGGGTGATGTAATGACTGTTTGCATATACTTTAACTAAGCTTAGATCTCTTATTTGGTCTCCTGTTAAAGGATCAAACTCCTCAATTTGTTCAAGTTTGTCTCCAAATAAACTTAATCTCCAAGCTCTATCCTCAAGATGAGATGGAAAAATCTCTAAATATTCTCCTCGAGCTCTAAACGTGCCTCTAACAAAGTTTTGATCGTTTCGTTTATATTGAAGAGCGACCAAGGACTTAATCAGTTCCTCACGATTATAATCGTTATTCTTTTGAAGAGTTAAAGTCATTTTACTATAAGCTTCAACAGATCCCAATCCATAAATACAAGATACACTAGCAACTATAAGCACATCATCTCTTTCAAGAAGAGACCTGGTAGCTGAGTGCCTCATACGGTCTATTTGTTCGTTAATTGATGCTTCTTTTTCAATGTAGGTGTCTGATCTTGGCACATAAGCTTCTGGGGTGTAATAATCGTAATAGGAGACAAAATATTCCACTGCATTGTCTGGAAAGAAAGTTTTCATTTCTCCATAAAGCTGAGCAGCAAGAGTTTTATTTGGAGCAAGAATTAGGGCTGGCCTGTTAGTCGCCTCAATAACTTTTGCCATTGTAAAAGTTTTACCTGAACCTGTAACACCAAGTAAAACTTGATTAAATTGGTCTTTGTTAGCACCATTGACTAATTTTTTTATAGCCTCAGGTTGGTCACCTGCAGGTTTGAAGTCAGATTTAATTTTAAATTTTTTTCCACCTTCAAGTTTTCCACCGATTTGAGGATTTTTGCTTTGTATATCTGTAATTAAATCTTGATATGTATTTTCCATATATTAAACAAGGTATTAGAATTTATTTATATTTCAATGAGCATAATATCAGACAGTTTAAAAAAGATTAAACCTTCGCCCACTATTGCTGTAACCCAAAAAGCTAGAGAATTAAAAGCAGCAGGAAAAGATGTTATCGGATTAGGAGCAGGTGAACCAGATTTTGATACACCAGAAAATATTAAGCAAGCAGCCATAAAAGCAATAAATGATGGAGATACTAAGTACACTGCTGTTGATGGAACTCCAGCTTTAAAAAAAGCAATAGTCGAAAAATTTAAAAAAGAAAATAATTTAGATTATACAGCTGATCAAATTACTGTTGGAGCAGGGGGAAAGCATGTCATTTATAATGCCATGATGGCCACATTAAATGAAGGTGATGAAGTTATAGTTCCAGCTCCTTATTGGGTCTCTTACCCAGATATCGTTTTACTAGCAGGGGGCAAACCAGTTGTAATGGAGTGTGATGAAAAACAAAGTTTTAAAATTAATCCATCAGATTTAGAAAAATTTATAACTCCAAAAACAAAATGGATTATTTTAAACTCTCCTTCTAATCCAACAGGAGCATGTTATTCAGAAAACGATATTAGAGAAATCGCAAAAGTTCTGGAAAAGCATCCTCACGTATATATTTTAAGTGATGATATCTATGAACATGTAACTTATGAAGGATTTAAATTTTTTACTATTGCTCAAATTGAAGGTTTAAAAGAAAGAGTTCTTACAATGAATGGTGTAAGCAAAGCTTACTCAATGACTGGTTGGAGAATAGGTTATGCGGCAGGTCCAAAAGAAATTATTAAAGCCATTGCAAAAATCCAGTCACAATCAACAACTAATCCTTCATCAATTAGTCAAGCCGCATCAGTTGAAGCATTAAGTGGAACGCAAGATTTTATTAAAAAAAGAGCAGATTCATTTCAAGAAAGAAGAGATTTTGTTGTTAAAGCCTTAAATGATATCGAGGGCATTGAGTGCTTAAATCCTGATGGTGCTTTTTATGTTTTCCCTAGTTGTAAAGGTTTAATGGGAAAAAAAGATACTAATGGAAAAGAAATTAAATCAGACACAGATTTTGTTCAATCTCTTTTAGAGAACAGCGGTATCGCTGTTGTTCAGGGTTCTGCATTTGGGCTTGAGGGATTTTTTAGAATTTCTTACGCAACTTCAATGGACAATCTCAAGAAAGCATTAGAAAAAATATCTTCTTTTTGTAAAAGTTTAAGTTAATGAAAACAGCCCTTGTTTTTGGTTCATCAGGGTTAATTGGTGGACATCTTCTTAATCAATTAATAAAAAATGACAATTACAATAAAATAAAGTTATTTGTACGCTCAGAACTAATCATTAATAAGCCCAAAGTTGAAATAATTAAAACTGATTTCAATAATTTAGATAACTATAAAGAAGATATTAAAGGAGATGATTGTTTTTTTTGTATTGGTACAACAAAGCAAAATTCACCCGACAAAAATGAATACCAAAAAGTAGAGCTTGAAATACCAAAAAAAATAGCGGAAATTGCAAAAATCAATTCAGTAAATTCATTTATTTTTATCTCTTCAATATATGCCAATCCAAAAAGTTCAGGAGATTACGTAAAGTTCAAAGGTTTAGTTGAAGAAGAATTAAAAAAATTAAACTTCTCTAATTTAGGAATATTAAGACCTTCTTTTTTAATGGGAGATAGAAAAGAGAGTAGAGTAGGTGAAAAAATAGGCATTCTGACTTTTAGATTATTGTCACCTTTATTACTTGGGCCACTTAAAAAAATGAGACCGATCAATTCAGAAAAAGTTGCAAAAGCTATGATAAAAATTGCAAACGAAAATTTAGAAAAAACTGTTTTTGAATCTGATGAAATAGTTGAATTAACTTCAGGCTATATTTAGTCTAATTACTGATTTAGCTGCATCAACAACTGCAATTTCAGATGCTATGAATTTCATTTGAAGAATGTCTTCTGCGTATGTTTGGTCTGTTTGCATTTTGAGACCTAGATCAGGGACCATATTCTTTGCACTTGTATCTACATAACTCAGAAGTTTAACCATGAAATTCGGCAATTCTCTTTTAGGAAGTTTTTTTGCATGACTTGGAATATTTTTGGCCATTATTTGTGATAATTCAAGAATACTTCTTACTTCAGATCCAACAATCAATCTTCTGCCTCCAGCTCTTTCATTAGTCAAAGATAGAACATGTGCTTTAGCAATATCTTTTACGTGAGATATCATTACTGAAAATTTTGGCGCAGCTGGAAATTTTCCCTGAAGTAATTGTTTTACATACTCCATTGAAGTACAAGTTTTTTCATTCAAAAAATCTCCCAATACAAAGCCGGGATTGATACACGTAAGACTATTTTTAAGACCCTTACTTTCCATAAGATCCCACGCAGCTTTTTCAGCTCTAGTTTTTGATACAAAATAATCTGTAGTTTTATCCCAGTCTAAATCAGTCCAATCATTCTCACCAAATGTATAAGGATTTGATCTGTTTGGTTTTCTGAACATACATACTATTGAAGAAGTTTTAACAAAATGTTCCACTCCTGCATTAATTCCTGCATTCAAAACTCTTAAAGTTCCATCTTTTGCAGCTGGTGTAAGCGATTCCCTGTCATTCGAGACTTTTAGAGGAAAGGGAGAGGCTACATGAATGATATATTTACAGCCGTTTGCTGCTTCATTCCAACCTTCATCTTTTAATAAATCTAATTCTACAAAAGATAAATTATTAATTGCAACATTATTTTCTTCTAATGTTTTTTTTGTTTGTTCAATTGAATCTGAATTTCTAACAGTACCTAAAACTTCGTAACCTGAATTTAATAATTCAATAGCAACATGTTTTGCAACAAACCCACTTATGCCAGTGAGTAATACTTTTCCAGGCATTAATTGTGTGAAAGATGTTTTTCAGCTTCTAAAGCTGCCATACATCCCATTCCTGCAGCAGTCACGGCTTGCCTAAACGTTTTGTCTTTTACATCTCCAGCTGCATAAACACCTGGAACATTTGTTTCCGTTGAGTCAGATTTTGTAATTAGGTATCCTTCATTATCCATTTCTAATTGATCTTTAAAAAGTTGGGTTGCAGGGTCGTGACCAATCGCAATAAATACCCCATCAAGTTTTATTTCCTCAATATTATTTGTTTTAACATTTTTAATTTTAATTCCCTTTACATTTTTAGGTTCATTGTCTCCGATTACATCTTCAACAACGGAGTCCCAAATAATTTCTATTTTTTTATTTTCCATTAATTTTTTTTGAAGCATTTTTTCAGCTCGCAAACTATCACGTCTATGTATCAATTTAACTTTTGATGCAAATTTTGTAAGGAACATTGCTTCTTCCACTGCTGCATTACCGCCACCAACCACTGCAACTTCTTTATCTTTAAAAAAGAAACCATCACATGTTGCACATGCAGAGACACCATACCCTCTGAACTCCTGTTCTGATTTAATATTTAACCATCTTGCTTGAGCGCCTGTAGATATAATTATGCTGTCTGCCGTATATTTTTTACCACTATCTCCTACAGCTTCAAAAGGTTGTGATTTTAAATTCACGGATGCAATATGATCCTCTATCATCTCAGTTCCAACTGCTTTCGCTTGTTCTTTCATTTGATCCATCAACCACGGTCCTTGAATTACATCTGCAAATCCTGGAAAATTTTCAACATCTGTTGTAGTTGTCAGTTGTCCGCCTGGTTCTGCACCGTAAACTAAAATAGGACTCAACATTGCCCTAGCAGCATAAACTGCAGCCGTGTATCCAGCTGGACCGGATCCAATTATTAACACTTTTGTGTGTTTAGTTGGATTTTGACTCATATGAAAGCTATATAGTGATAAATGTCTAAATTAAAAGGTTTATTATTAACTCAGGGCATGCATGGAATGATTAGTCAAGTAGAGGGCTTAGCAAAAGCTCTTGATATTGACTTCATACACTACAAGGTTGAAACAAATAATATTTGGAAGATCGTTCCTCCAAGACTCTCTCCAATTTCACAAAGTGTTTATAAAAAAATAAATCAAACAGATTTTGATATAATAATTTCATGTGGAAGAAAAAGTGTTATTCCGTCAATTCACTTAAAAAGTATTTCTAATAAAAAAATATTTAATATTCATATTCAAGATCCAAAAGTAGATTATAAGCATTTTGATTTTATTGTTGCACCTGAGCACGATGCTATAGAAGGAGAGAACGTCATCAGTACAAAGGGTGCTATTCATTACTTAACTGAGCAAGAAATTTTTGAAAATAAAGAATATTTAAAATCTTTTATAAAAAAAGATAATAGAAAAATATGGGCTTTAATTATGGGAGGACCCACAAAATATTATGATTATTCTACAAAAAACATGAAACATATTTTTTCAATGTTTTATAAATTAATGAAAAAACATGATTTCCAACTTGTAGTTATTCCATCAATGAGAACGCCACTTAATACAATTCATTATGCTAAGGAATTTTTTGGAGAAAATCATACAATAATAATGGATGTAGATAAAAAAGCATACTTATCTGCACTTGCAATGTCAGAAAATATAGTAGTCACGTGTGACTCTAGTTCAATGATTTCAGAGGCTGCATTAACTGGAAAACCTATTTATGTTGCAAATATTCTTCCAAAAAAAAATGATAAAAGATTTCAAAGATTTCGAAACTTATTTAGAGAATTGAATATTACAAGAAACCTAGGGGAGGAAGTTGAAAATTGGAACTATGAAAAACTAGATGAAACGAATAGAGTGGCAAAACTTATAAAACAGAAAATTCAATTTTAATGTCATTTTTAAATTCAATAAAAAATAATTCAACAAATCATAAAATTCCTTTTGATCATTGGGAGTATAGTGATGCACTAAGTGAAGGCTCAATTGAAGAAATAATCAAAGCAGATATTCCAGATTTAAGTAAACTTAATCTTTCATATGATGGAACAAGGGCAATTGATGGTGGTAGCGCAGAATTTAGAGAAGGTATTGCATCGGGAGGTAAAGCAATAAAATTCAGATGTTTTGTATCTAAAGAAAATGCCACACAGTTTCCACATTTAGTTAAATTTATTAATGAATTACAATCTAAAGAAACATATAAAACTATTTCTGAAATGATTGGTAGGGACTTATCAAATTCATATGTACGAGTTGAAGTTATTTGTGATAGAGAGGGATTTTGGTTAAAACCTCATTGTGATATTAAAGAAAAATTAATGTCTGGATTGATATTCGTCAATAATACCAATGAGTCTGAGGATTTAGGTACAGATTTTTATAACGATAAGTTAGAAAAAGTTAAAACTTTACCTTATAGAAATAATTATGGTTATCTTTTTACGAGTGGGCCAAACACCTGGCATGGAATGGAAAAAAAGAAAATTCTAAAAGAGAGACGATGTTTGCAAGTCAATTATGTGACTTTTGAAACGGATTGGAAAGTTGAGTAATTTTATTTTTCCCAATCAAATCTTGGAAAAGAATCAAAAACTTTAAAAATTCCCTCTGACCATTGATTACAAACCTTTGCGTAATTGTCATCTGAAACATTCAAACACTCTAGCGTAGAAAGTTTATCAGCATCTTTTTTAAGAACTGCAAAATCTATTGGAGGTCCAACAGTAAGGTCACTTTTTAATGTGGAGTCCATTGAAATTAGTGCACAGCGTGATGCATCACCAATTGAAACAGTTGGCTTTATAACTCTATCAAGAATTGGTTTCCCATATTTTACCTCTCCAATTACAAGGTATGGTTTACTATCTGCTGGTCTTATGTAATTACCTTGAGGATAAACTAAATATAATTCATGATGCTGTCCTTTGATTTGTCCACCAACAATGAAAGTAGAACCTAACAAAACGTTGTCAGTATTTATACCTTGCGGTGCTGAGTGCTCAATATTTAGTGATCCAACATAAGATGCTATTTGTTCAAAATCACTACAAGTATTTAAATTCATTATACCTGATGAACTTTTTAAATCTTTTTCAATTGATTTAAAAACGGCTTGAGATGTTCCTAAATTTCCTGATGTTACAATTACAATGGTTCGATCACCAACATCGTGAGTCATCATTTTAGAATAAATATTTACATTATCTAAACCAGCGTTAGTTCTTGAGTCTGAAGCAAAAACAAGCCCTTCATTCGTTTTAATACCTATGCAGTAAGTCATCTCGTTTAAATAATTAGTAAATTATAACATTTTTTCATAATCAATTAAAAGCATAACAGATATATCCAATACGCATTTGCTTATTTTATTTAAGTAATAAACACTATTAAGTTATGGTTTCTAAGCTTTGGAAAAACTATAATTCGACTCATGCTTATGATGGTTATTTTACCAAGGATAATAAACTACGAAAGCATGCTACCATCATTTCATCAATCTTAGAGAGATATGGAAAAAAAAAGCTTCAAGAAATTGAGAAGAATTGCCAAAGCACAATAAGCGCGAGAGGAATAAATTTTAGAGTATATGCTGCGAATAATAGAGCGGAAGAAAAAAAATGGCCTCTTGATATTATTCCACGAATTATTCCAAAAACACAATGGAATAAAGTTTCAAAAGGTTTAAAGCAACGTGTAAAAGCTTTAAATTTGTTTATTGATGATGCTTATAATCAAAAAAAAATATTCAAAGATAAAGTTGTTCCAAAAGAAATAATTTTTAACTCTCCCTATTATATAAAAGAATGTGAAGGGTTTTCTCCTAAACACAAAGCTTGGTCAAATATTTCAGGAGTAGATTTAATAAGAAATACAAATGGTGATTATTTAGTTTTAGAGGATAATTTAAGAGTTCCGTCTGGAGTTTCTTATATGCTTGAAAATAGAATGGTCATGAGAGATGTGTTTCCTGAACTGTTTACGAGGTATAAAGTTGCATCAATTCACCAGTACACAAATAAATTATTCAATTGTATGGTTGAGTGTATTCCAAAAAAAACTGCAAATCCTCATATGGTAGTTTTAACACCTGGTATATATAACTCTGCATACTTTGAGCATTCTTTCTTGGCAGATCAGATGGGTATTGCTTTAGTAGAAGGAAAAGATTTGTTTGTTGAAAATGATGTTGTTTACATGAAGACTGTAAAGGGTCCTCTAAAAGTTGATTGCATATACAGACGTCTTGATGATAATTTTTTAGATCCCAAGGTATTTAATAAAGAGTCAGTTATAGGCGTTCCAGGATTATTTAAAAGTTGGCGTAAAGGGAATGTTGGCATTATAAATGCTATAGGCACAGGGATCGCTGATGACAAAGTAGTTTACTCTTATGTTAATAAAATGATTGTTTATTATCTTGGTGAACAACCTATTTTAAATCAGGTAGAAACCTACTTGTGTCATAATAAAAATGAAAGAAACTATGTCATTGAAAATATTTCTAAGTTAGTTGTGAAGCCTGCTAATGCCTCTGGTGGTTATGGAATAATGATAGGTCCAAAAGCAGACAAAAAAGAAAGAGATGATGTGATTGCCAAAATTAAGAAAAATCCAAGAGAGTATATTGCTCAACCGCTTGAAATTCTTTCAACCGCACCCACAATTACTGAAAATGATATTGAGCCTAGGCATCTTGATTTAAGACCATTTGTGCTAAGTGGAAAAACTACTTATGTAAGCACAGGAGGATTGACAAGAGTTGCTCTAAGAAAAGGGAGTACTATTGTTAATAGTTCTCAAGGTGGAGGATCTAAAGATACACTAATTGTTGATGTCTAAATTTTATATATCTTGAAGAGAATTAACTTCTAATTTTTTTGTTTTTAGCGACTTGATTGCTTCTAAGCAGGCTAATGCTGTTGACATATTGGTGCAATAAGGAACTTTATTTTTAAGCGTTCCTCTTCTTAGTGCTATTGCATCATTTAATCTGTGTTCAGTATTTCCGCCACCAGTATTAATAACTAGACCAATTTTTTTAGAGTCTAATACATCTACTATATGAGGTGAGCCACTACTGACTTTATTAATAATTCTACATCTCATCCCATGTTTTCTAATATATTCCGCCGTTCCACGTGTTGCACAAAGCGTAAATTTTAATTTAATTAATTCTTTAGCAAGGCCTATTCCTTCATCTTTGTGACTATCTTTTAAAGAGATAAACGCTAATCCATCTTTAGGTAAAGAGTTAGCAGAGGCTATTTGGCTTTTTGCAAAAGCCATTCCAAAGTTTTTATCAAATCCCATTACTTCACCTGTTGATTTCATTTCAGGACCAAGGAGAAGATCACTATTTGGAAATTTATTAAAAGGGAACACAGCTTCTTTAACTGCATACATTCCTTTAGATTTATCTTTTAAATCAAATTTAGATAATTTTTCGCCCGCCATTACACGCGATGCAATTTTTGCAAGCGGTAATCCTTTTGCTTTAGACACAAACGGTACTGTTCGACTTGCTCGAGGATTAACTTCAATGACATAAATTTCATCTTTTTTAATTGCATATTGAATATTCATAAAACCTTTAACTTTTAAAGCTAATGCTAGTTTCTTAGTTTGGTTTTCAATTTCTTTAATCAAAAATGGTTTTATAGATACGGGAGGTAAACTACATGCAGAGTCCCCAGAGTGAATACCAGCTTCCTCTATGTGCTGCATGATCCCTGCAACATGAACTTGTTTTCCATCTGAGATGGCATCAACATCAACCTCCATTGCATGATCAATAAATTTATCGATTAAAATTGGATTTTCCTCAGCAGCTTTAAAGGCCTCTTCTACAAAATTTTTAAGTTGGCTTTTTTCATGAACAATTTCCATTGCTCTTCCACCTAACACATAAGAAGGTCTTACCATTAAAGGTAAACCAATTTTTTCAGAAATTTGTATTGCTTGTTTAAATGTTTTTGCAATCCCACTTTCTGCTTGTTTTAATTTTAGTTTATTTAACAAATTTCTAAATCGATCTCTGTCTTCAGCTAAATCTATTGAAGTGTACTGAGTTCCTAGAATTGGAAGTTTGTGGTCATGTAAAAATTTTGCAAGTTTAATTGGGGTTTGCCCACCAAACTGAGCAATAATTCCAACAAGATTTCCTTTTTCTTGTTCTTTTTTAATAATATTAAAAACATACTCTTCTTTTAGGGGCTCAAAATAAAGTCTGTCACTGGTGTCATAATCGGTTGAAACAGTTTCAGGGTTACAATTAATCATGATTGTTTCAAAACCAGCTTCCTTTAAAGAAAAACTTGCCTGACAACAGCAATAATCAAATTCTATACCTTGTCCTATTCTATTAGGACCTCCTCCTAAAATTATAATTTTTTTCTTTGAAGAGGGATTTGCTTCACACTCTGAATTAAGAGAGAAATTTCGTTGATATGTAGAATACATGTAAGGTGTAAAGGACTTAAATTCAGCAGCACAAGTATCAACTTTCTTAAATACAGGTAAAATTTTTAGCGCTGTTCTTTTTCTTCTAACAATATCCTCAGAAGTCTTGGTTAATTCAGAAAGTTTTTTATCAGAAAAACCAATTGATTTTATTCTATTAAATTCAGCAAAATCCTTTGGTAATCCTTTCTTTTTGATCATAGTTTCATTATCTACGATTTCTTTAATTTGCTCTAAAAACCACGGATCAATTTTAGATAATATAAATATTCTTTTTAAGTTTATTTTCTTTCTTAATGCTTCAGCAACTACAAGAAGTTTATTTGGAATATTTTCTTTAAGTTTTTTTTCAATTTGCTTTTTATTTAGATCAAACACTCTATCTAATCCTGAAAAACCTGTTTCAAGAGAAACCAATGCTTTTTGAAGTGACTCTTTAAAATTTCTACCAATTGCCATTGCTTCTCCAACTGATTTCATTGAAGTACCTAATATTGCTGGAGAGGTTGAAAATTTTTCAAAAGTAAATCTTGGAATTTTTGTTACCACATAATCAATGCTAGGCTCAAAGGATGCTGGGGTAACTTTTGTAATTTCGTTTTTTAATTCATCCAGCGTGTAACCAACAGCTAGTTTTGCTGCAACTTTTGCAATTGGAAAACCAGTTGCTTTTGATGCGAGTGCTGATGATCTAGAAACTCTTGGGTTCATTTCTATAACAACCATTCGTCCATTTTTTGGATTGATTGCAAATTGAACATTGGATCCACCTGTCTCCACTCCAATTTTTCTTAGGCAAGCAATGGAAGCATTTCTCATCACTTGATATTCTTTATCAGTAAGGGTTAGTGCGGGGGCAACTGTTACCGAGTCTCCAGTATGAATTCCCATAGGATCAACATTTTCAATAGAACAGATAATAATACAGTTATCTTTTTTATCTCTTACCACTTCCATCTCAAATTCTTTCCAGCCTTCTAAACATTCTTCTACTAATACTTGGCTAACTGGAGACTCGTGTAGTCCACTTTTAATTATTTTTAAGTAATCCTTTTTATTTTTAGCAATACCACCGCCAAGACCTCCAAGTGTAAATGCAGGTCTTATGATTGCAGGTAAACCAATTTTTTTTAAAACTTTTGAGGCTTGGTTGATATTGTTGACAATCTCAGATTTAGGTAAATCTAAACCAATATCGATCATATTTTTTCTAAATTTTTTTCTATCCTCTGCATTGGCAATTGCTTTAGAATTTGCACCTATGAGTTCAATTTTATATTTTTTTAAAATTCCTTTTTTTTCAGCCTCCATTGCAAGATTGAGTGCAGTTTGACCACCCATTGTTGGAAGAATTGCATCAGGTTTTTCTTTGATAAGTATTTTTTCTAAAACTTCTAATGTTATGGGCTCGATATAAGTTTTGTCCGCAACATCTGGATCAGTCATAATGGTTGCGGGATTTGAGTTAATTAATATTACTTTATAACCCTCATCTTTTAACGCTTTACAAGCTTGCGTACCCGAGTAATCAAACTCACATGCTTGACCAATAATAATGGGTCCAGCTCCCACAACTAATATTTTTTTAATATCTTTTCTTTTTGGCATTTTTTTTCATATTGTTAATAAATTCTTGAAAGAGGTAGACGCTATCTTGTGGCCCAGGGTTAGACTCTGGATGATATTGTACTGAAAATATTGGTTTGTTTTTAAGTCTTATTCCCTCAATGGTGTTATCAAATAGAGACTTATGAGTAACTTCAATTTTTTTAGGTAAAGTTTCTTCAACCACTACAAAACCATGATTTTGACTGGTGATTTCAACTTTATCGTGGACTAAATTTTTAACAGGATGATTAGCTCCTCTGTGGCCCAACTTCATTTTTTTTGTTTTACCACCTAAAGCTAAAGCTAAAATTTGATGACCTAAACAAATTCCAAATATAGGTAAATTTTTTTTGATTAATTCATTAAGTATTTCTATCGCGTATTTTCCTGTAGCTGCTGGATCACCAGGACCATTAGATAAAAATATTCCATTTGGCTTAAGATTTAAAATTTTTTCTGCAGAAGTTTTACAAGAAACAACTGTTACTTTGCATTTGAAGTCTGAAAAATATCTTAAAATATTTTTTTTTATTCCATAATCAATTGCAACTACATGAAAAAGGTTTTTTGTATTCTTTTTATATCCTATTTCTTTCTTCCAAGTTTGAAGCCCTTCCCAAATGTAGTTCTTTGTGGTTGTAACAGTTTCCGCAAGATCAAGGTTTTTTAAACCACTCCATTTAATAGTTGAATTTGTTAACTTGCTAACATTAAATTTTCCATTTTTTGAGTAAGCAATTGTTCCCTTAGGTGCGCCTTTATCTCTAATAAAGTTTGTTAAACTTCGAGTGTCCAGACCTGTAATTCCTACAATTTTATTTTTTTTGAGCCAGGCATCTAAATGCAAAAATGCTCTATAATTTGAAGGAGAGGTTATTTCTGAATTAAAGATTACTCCTCTTGTCCAAATTTTATCAGACTCGACATCTTCTTTATTGGTTCCAACATTTCCAATATGTGGAAACGTAAAATTTATAATCTGACCTGCATAAGAAGGATCTGAAATTATTTCTTGGTAACCGGTTAAAGAGGTATTAAAGCAAACTTCTCCAGTTGCTTCTCCTTGATAGCCAATCCCAATTCCCTTAAAAACCTTTTTGTTTTCAAGAACTAAAACGCCTGTATTAATCTGTGAATTTTTTGAGTTTGTTTTTTTTGCTTTTTTGATCAATTACAACTCATGAGTTAAAGGTTAATACAATAATTGCTTTATTATCGCAACAGAGATGTATTATAAAATTGTAAAAAAACAATTTTTCTTTTGAACAATTATTTCTTTGCAGTAAATTAAAAAAATTATGCCCTTAAAAGATACTATCGAAAACGAATATAAAACTGCTCTTAAATCAAAAGACAAAAATAAAATATCAACCTATAGGTTAATATTGTCATCCATTAAGGATCTAGACATAGTCAACCGATCTGGACCTAATAAAAAAGATACAGACGATGAAGACATTAAGAAGCTTTTGAAAAAAATGGTTAAACAACGAGCCGAATCGATTGATATTTACAAAAAAAATAATCGAACTGATTTGTTAGAAGTTGAACAAAATGAGTATAATATTTTAACAGGATTTCTCCCAAAGCAACTTGGAGAAGAGGAAACTAAAAAAATCTGTGCAGATTTAATTGCTAAAGTGGGTGCTAATTCAATAAAAGATATGGGCAAAGTAATGGGTGAGTTAAAGAAAACCCATTCGGATGAAATTGATTTTGCTAAAGCAGGCCCGATGATCAAAGATCTATTAAATAAATAATGAAATATCCAAAAGAATACCTTGATGAAATTAAGACAAGGTTGAAAGTTTCAACAGTGGTCTCAAAAACAGTTTCCTTAAAAAAAAGAGGTAAAGAGTTTGTTGGTTTGTCTCCATTTAAAAACGAAAAAACACCTTCATTTACAGTAAATGATGAAAAAGAATTTTATCATTGTTTTGCAACTTCAGAGCACGGAAACATTTTTGATTTTGTTATGAAAATTCAAAATCTTAGATTTGGTGAAGCAGTAAAGCATTTAGCTCAATTAGCTGGAATGCAGCCCTATATGTTTTCAAAACAGGATGAAGAAAGAGAAAAAAAATGGAAAGAGTACCAATCAATTTTTAGTCAGTATGTAGATTTTTATCACAGTGAATTATTAAAAAATGAGAGTTATTCTATTGCAAGAGATTATTTAAAAAATAGATCTTTAACTAAAGAAGAAGTTAAAAAATTTAAAATTGGATACATAGAAAAAAATCCAAATTTCTTTGAGAAATTAAAAGATAATTATAGTGAGCAAACTTTAGTTGAAACGGGTTTATTTTACTTAGATGAAAAAAAGAAAATATATGTTGAAAGATTTAGAGGACGATTAATCTTTCCAATCAATAATATCTCAGGTCAACCAATAGCTTTAGGAGGGAGAATAATCGAAAACGTAGATTACTTAGCTAAATATATAAATTCACCTGAAACAAATTTTTTTAAAAAAGGGTCTAATTTATATAATTTAGATTTAGCTCGAAAACTTTCTAATAAAATGGATCATATCTATTTAGTTGAGGGCTATATGGATGTTGTTGGTTTAAGTAAAAATGGGATTGACAATGCAGTTGCCAATCTTGGAACTTCTTTGACTGATAAACAAATTTTAACTCTTAATCAGTTTTTTGATGACATTATTATATGCTTTGATGGTGATGAAAGTGGTTATAAAGCTGCATTAAGAGCAGCAGAGAACTCTATTAAAGAATTAAAACCAGAAAAAAATATTTCATTTTTATTTTTACCAGATAAAGAAGATCCTGACAGTTATGTGAATAAAAATGGTAAAGCTAATTTTATTGACTTTACTAAACAAAGTAAGCTTTCTATTCATCAATTTATTTTTAGTCATTATAAAAAACAAACAGAAAATAATCCTTCTTCATTAGCAATTTTTGAAAAAAAATTGAGAAGTATTGCAAGTACAATTAAAGATGATTTTATAAAAAAATATGTACTTGAGTATTTTTTAGAAAAAATTGCTGAATTAACACCACATTCTAATCAAAATAAGAAAAAGTTTTTTGTTAAAAGAACTAAATCTTTAGATACAACAAAAAAGCATTTTAATGACAGTCAATCATTGACAGGGGTTGAACTTAAAGAGTTTTCTTTATTATATTTAGCAATGAATAATTTAAATTTGTTACAAGCAAATATACATTTAATTGAAAATATTAAGTTATTTACTGATGTTAATAAAAAAATATTTGAATTAATAATTGAGAAACTGAAATCTGGAGAGCAAATTATAATTGAGGATCTAAAGTTAGACAATCAATTGTTAGAAAAGATAAATAAATTTGCACCCATTAAACATATTCTTAAAAATCAAGCTGATGATGATCAAAAAACGATCGAATTGTTAGAGGATATTTCAAGAGATTTAATGAATTATGATCTTGAGTTTAGAATACAAGAATTAGAATCGAAGTTCTCAGTTGATATGAGTGAGACCACATTTAATGAGCTAAAAGAGCTAAAAAAAAAGCAGAATCTCAATTAATCCAGCTAATTTAGTCATGGATTTTTGCAGATTTGACATTATATAAGACTTCCAAACTTTTATTGCTGTGGAAAGAATTATAACAAAATCATTTGCTAGATTAATGGGTCGTGGAACTCATAGAGGCTTCATTACCTATGAGGAGTTAAGCAAATCTCTTGGAAAAAGAAATTTATCCGATGATAACTTAGCCCAAGCTTTTATTCATATTTTGAATGAAAATGTTTCCTTAGTTGAAAAAAAATCTGATTTTAAAGTTTTAAGAAAAAAAGAAAACTCAGGCAAAGAAGAAGGTAAGACAATTGAGAAAAGCGATGATCCTATCAGGATGTATTTACGTGAGATGGGTGGTGTAGAACTTCTTTCTAGAGAAGGTGAAATTGCAATTGCAAAAAGAATTGAGGCTGGAAAAGATGT